>Ga0307515_10002561_pt1 | contig 39215 bp, 23 predicted proteins | sample 17_EM_MG_FD_194513 | JGI IMG/M metagenome (GOLD analysis project Ga0307515, IMG submission 194513) | Populus trichocarpa ectomycorrhiza microbial communities from riparian zone in the Pacific Northwest, United States - 17_EM | ecosystem: Host-associated > Plants > Roots > Unclassified | place... | reverse complement strand
AGTAGTATACCACAATTGACTGTCACAAACAAAAGAAAATGACAAATACCATGCTTTTATCACCAAAGCACCACACATATTCTTATATGAACAGCAGCATGGAATTTGCAATATATATATATATATTATGCATTTCATCACCTACTAATTGAAATATCTTTTCTCTCTCTCATAGCAGATTGCTAATCTAACTATCGATTAAGTTCTCCTTTGTTCTAAAATATCCGTGTTCTTCGTCTGCAAAACATTTACAGCAATTTATTTATTAAATTAGAGAATTAGTGCTTATTCTTTATTATCAGATTCTTTTCCTTCACTACAAATAAATTCTGATTTTTCTAAAATCTTAAAAATAAATATGTTTTGATTACAGTAATGTATTCAATAGCTTTCATATTAGACATTTTTCAATTGAATAGGGCTACCTAATTTCGTAACACAATGTCCTTTAAATCTTTTAATGAAACAAAAGAAAAAGATATACCAATTAAATTTTCAATTATACATATTAAACTTAATTATAAGTCAATTTGCTGATGAAACAATTTTAAAATAAATAGAGTGATAATTGACTCGATTGTTTGATCAAAATTAAATTTGAACATAATTTTTTTAAAGATAAATTTTTTTTAATATTTTTTAATATTAAAATAATATTATTTTAAATTCATTCTATTTAGGGAACGTTTGGGAACGCGGCTGCGGCTGCGTTCCCAAAAAAATTATTTATTTATTTTTTTTTACTAAAATTTAATATGGTTTGTACGTTTTGGATCGTTTTGATGTGCTGATGTCAAAAATGATTTTAAAAAAAATAAAAAAACATCATTGACATGTATTTTAACACGAAAAGTTATTTGAAAAACACCCGCAACCACACTGCCAAACACGCTCTTAATCTTCAACCTCGCAAGTTAAATCAAAGATAAATAACTTTATTCTCCACAGCTGTATTTCCACAACTGCCCTAGTAATGGACGGTCCCATAGATAATAGACATGGTCACCATTTCTCTTCCTCATTTAAACGTGCCAGCAGGTAGCCTTGTTGATTATCCATCTCTGCATTTTTCTTTTCATTGCCGCCGGCCAAGTAGCTTGGTCTCCCTCACTCACTCGACCCACCTTGGGATAGGAATCGCACTACTTCTGCCATCTAACTTGCTTGAATTTTGATAGATATAATTCATTCAATTAGTCAAAACATTAATGAAAAGGAAGAAAGTGCCAAATCACTAGTTTTTAAGTATCATTTTCCAATATTGCCGTACTAAAGTGGGAAAAGAGACCGGGGGACATAATGCAGGAAGATTATTGACATTGCTAGACTGCGATGCCGATATTTAGACTTTGGTCGGCCTGAGCATTTATGAACTCCACAGGCGAAATAGACCTCTCCCCCTATGCCATGTAGCCAAGGTCCAATGTATGAAAATTTTTCAACTTACGTTTGAAATATCTTTGATTTTTTTTTTTTGAGAATTTGATTACAAGAGCAAATTTTGAATTTAATTGAATTGCAGGGGATGGATTAATTTCTCGTGAACTTTCTGATTCGTGTACAGATGATTTTATTAAGAATTAATTGAAAAGAAACTTAGGGCGGCTAATTATCACATTGTTGGCCGCATAAATAAACACATAATTAATTTCAATACATGAAAGTTGATGTATACATGAAATATTAAAAATTACTAGCTTTTAAACATGAAAATTTGATTGAAATTAAAAGGGGAAAATGAAGAGAAACAATTTTCAATGGCCAACATGTCTTGGCATTTCCATTTTTCTTTCGTATCAAGTGAAAATCCTATCATTGAAGACTATAATTAGAAAAATAAAAGGTGAATTAAAGGTTTAGTTTTCAATATTTATTTTCACATTATTAGATGATTTTTATATAATGTATCAAAGCTACAATCTATTCTTATATATTCTTTAAAGGAAGATTCTGATTGATATGCATTCATGCCTTCATATTGTATTGTTGTTGTTTCCTTATTAATCAAATTACCATCTTGGTTTGAGTTTGTTGTCTTTTAAACTTCTTTCTCTCCTAACATATCTCCAATAATATAGGATATGTTGATGGTAGTAATTAGTGAGTGTTCATCCTTATTCCTGCCATAATCTTGAATATCCTTTATCATTGAATCTACTCACACAATGGTTGTTGTCATTAGATTGTGCATTGTTAACACTATCTCTCAAATTATGTTTGGGTTGAAGGCAAAGTTTATTTTGAAATTTGATGAGAGCAACCTTTGATATTGGCTTGGTGACGAGATCAACAACTTGTTCATTAGTGGAGACATGTTTGGTGATCACTTATCCAAGTGCAACTTGCTCTCGCATAAAATGATAATCTAACTTGATATGTTTGCTACAGGCATGGAAAACAAGATTAATTATCATATGATAGCACTAAGATTGTCACGGTAAAGCGTTGAAGGTGATGTCACTAGAATGTGAAGATGTTTTAGAACAAAGGTTAACCACGTAAGTTCAACTGCAGTATTAGTCATGAGATGATACCCAGCTTCAGTGCTATAGCGTGATACCATGTGTTGTTTCTTGGTACACTAGGAGTTGAGGTTTTTGCCAAGGAAGATGCAGTATCCAGTGGTGGAACACTTAGTAGTAAGGCAACCTACCTAATCTGTATCTGAAAAAGATTAAGTGAAGTATTGGCAGTGTTAATTATGTAATCCTATTCTAAAAGTTCTTTTGACAGATCGTATAATACATCTAACTAATTTTAAATGTGTTATATTTGGTATATGCATGGATTGAGACACATAATTAACACTGTAAGAAAGATTTGGACGCATGAGTGTGAGATATTGCAATGAACCAACTAGTCCTCTAAAGTAACTATGGTCTTCCAAGGGAGTATCTATTAAGGAATATTTTTTTTTTGCTTCAAGAGGTGTACTCATAGGTTTGCAATATGTTATCTTTACCTGTTCTAGTATAATTAATACATAATATGACTGAGATCAATGAAGACGACTAGTTCTCTTAGATATTTTCAATGCCAAAAAAGTGATGAACAAATCTCAAATCCTTCATTATAAATTCTTTATTTAGGATTTGGATGGCCAATAAGAGCTTATGTAGATCTTGTGAGTAAAATATTATCTATATAGAGTAAAAGTACTGATAAGCCATGTTCAAAGTAAAAAACAAACAATGATGGATCAACTAAACTACAAGTAAATCCATATTTAAGGAGAAATGTGCTAAAATGATCAAACCAGGAACAAGGAGCTTATTTAAGTCCATAGAGAGCCTTTCAAAGTTTGCAAACATATTTTGGATGTTGCAGGTCAGTCATTCATGGTTGTTGTTCAATATATATGTCTTCAAAGATAAAACCATGTAGAAATGTATTTTGTATAACATTGTTGAACAAATGTTATAGTGATAATAATTTGTATAGTTCTTTATTTTACAATTAGAGAGAAGGTTTCAGTATAGTCAATTCCACTAATTTGAAGATATCTTTTTGCAACAATACATACTTTTAATCCGTTTAAAGACCCATCAGGTTTAAGTTTCTTCTTGAACACCCACTTAGAACCAATTATGTTTAGGTTTAAGGTTTGGGGAATCAAAGTCCAAGTTTGATTTAATTATAATGCAAAAAGCTCTTTTTTTATTGCAGCTTTCCAATTGAGATTAGCTAAAGCTGACTGGATATTTTATGGCTCACGAGGTACATTGTGAGAGGATATGGAGGTCAGAGCATATTTTGGATTTGGATTTACAACTCCAAGTTGGGATCGAGTAACCATAAAGTAAGAACCTTGACTCTAAAAAGGTTGTTCAATTTCTGTGGCCGATTCAGGTTTTCTCTAAAAAGTTTTAGTTGCTGCAATTAACTCAATATGATTATTCTCTGTAACTACCTCAACGTGTTCTCCTTTTACAACTACATCTGACTCAAGGTGTTCTCCCTCTAACTCACAATGCAATGTTACTACAGCTGACTCAAAATACTTTTCCTCTGTAATTGGCTTAGCATGCTTTTCTTATGCAGCTGCAATTGAATCAAGGTGTTCTCCCTCTAACTCACGGTGCAATATTACTACAGCTGACTCAAAATACTATTTCTCTGTAACTAGCTCAACGTGCTCTCCCTCAACCTATCAGATTGATTAAAAGACCTCGAGTTGCAGGTTATGTGGTAGGTTTTGTTCAACGTGTCATGGAAGTGTTGCATCAAAAGTTTGTAGAGCTGGTGTATTAATGGCTATTATGGGCAAAAGACTTAGACATGGAGCTGGAGGTGTGGTCTCATTCATGCTTACAACATAATTGAAGTCAACATTAGGAATCTAAGAGTCAAATATACTCAATGTGTGTGATAAAGATGGAGTAGCATTTGATGCATAAGAATTCTTGTACGAAAAAACCGATTCATTAAAAACATGTCATGAAACCAAAATTTTCTTACTTTTAGGGTGATCGCATTTATAACCTTTATGTTTACTATTACAACCCACAAAGACACAGAGAATAGTTTTTAGATCAAACTTGTGATATTATATGTCCCAAGTGTAAGGAAAACATCTTGGTCCTAACACATGTAAGGATAATCCATATAGGAACCGTGCAATGCAAAGTATGGAGTATCAAAACTAAATATGGATAAAGGTAATCTATTAATAAGATATACATTAGTAGTAAATGCCTCTACCCATAAGAATAGAGGGTCACCACTGTGAAACACCATGATCATTCATAGTTCTCGTATAATCATATGCCACCTTTCAACCATACTTGTTTGTTCAAGAGTATTCGAACAAGAAATTTGATGGATAATACTTATTGTGTGGAAATAAGATGCAAGCTTTGAGTTGACAAAATTCTCCTCCTCCATTCGAGTGAAAAATCTTATTTTGTTTTTGAATTATTTGCTAACATACTGCTCATATGCAAATATTCATTAAGAAAATTTGATTTTCACTGCAAGAGAATAATCCATGTATATTTAGAAAATTCATTTACTAAGCATGCATAATATTTAAATTTCTGAAGTGATAAAACAAGAGTAGGTCCCCATAAGTAAAAATGAATTTTGTCAAAAATGCTAGTGCTTGAATTTTCACAACCTGAAAATGGTAATCTACTAAGCTTTCCTAGTTGATAATTATTATAGAGATGTTTTGACTTCATTGTTTCTATGAGATCAATCAAACCTTTATTCTTTAAAATTTATAAAGCTAAAAACTGTAGGTGTCCTAGATGTTGGTGCTATACTTCTGCTGAGCCAAATTTAAAGTAATGAGAAAAATATAGTTCTGGCGAATTCTGAAGCATATAAAGATCACCCTTGTGTCTCCCGGTGGTCACTGGTTGTCTTGCCTCTTGCTCATTGACACAAAAATCAACATTAGAGAATTTACAATTAATAAAAAATTGTGTTGTTAGTTGACTTACATAAAACAAATTCTGTCAAATCAAGATAAACAAAACATCACGAAGAGGTAAGACAATATTACTTTGTCTAATAAAAGAGTCTCCAATGCCAAAAATTGACAGAGAAAAGCTATTACCTATAATAACAGAATCTGTTCCGTTGTAATAATAAAGATTTGTCAACATACCTGATTTACTTGTCATATTATTGGAAGCACCCGTGTCTGTTTTTCATTCGGTTTCTGTTACAAAGTTGTCTAAGGTGAGAGTTGCAAATACTTGGGGAATGTCTCCATGTTGAGTAGATTTCTTTGGTGTTCGCCAACATAATTTGACAATATGACATGTGATCCCATAATATTGACACTTCTTATTACGATAAAGATCCCTTTAAGTTGGAGTCATATGATGTTCACCTAAGGGTAAAGGTCATTGTTGTGGGGCTATAGAGGCATTAGAGTTTTTATTTTGATCCCTAGATTGTTGTGCTTGAAAGTCTCTCCCATTTGATGTGAATTTTTAGGTGTTAACTCGAGATCTTGAATGAGATTGTTGGAAACGTTGTTGTTGCCGCCCATAAAATACAAGTTGCTGAGTGAACTGTGTGTTTGTCATATATATCTGGAATGAGAACTCATTATGAAACCGGTTAAAATTTTGGAGTTGAGACACCAGCTCTGAATTTGATAGTCTTTGGGGCTTCAACATAGTTGTTTTGAAGCTTTCATACTATTGACCAAGTCTTATGAGAAGGTAAAAAAACCTTTTCTTTGTCTGAAACTAGTTTTTCTATTGCTACAAGGCTGGCGCACAAGCTTTTAAAGATGCGAATGTGTTCTTTCATAGACTAGTCTTCATGTTTAGAAAAATAAGTGACCTATTGGCAAAGTGTAAACTCATGCTCTTGTGAGTCTTTTGCATAAGCATTCTTGAGTGCTTTCCAAACAGTAGATGTTGTTTTTAAGCCAACAACAAAACTAAGCGATTCTTCATATAAGGTTCCAATAATCCATCCATGAAGAAGTCGGGTAGATTTTTACGAGGTAATAATGAAGGCTTCAATTAATGTTGGTTCAAAGTTTTCTGTATTTGAGTTATTGGTTGAATCTTATGTGGTGTATTTCGTTGGAATAGGCTCTTTATTAGTGAGATGGTCGATTAGTTTCTGGCTTTCTGCAAGAGCTAGGGCTCGTTTTTGCCATCATAGATAATTTGTTTGGTTAAGTTTGAGAGAGTAATAAAGTTGCCAACATTGAGAGATAACGAAGTCATTATAAGGAAGTGATCATGTTGTTTTCTTTGTGGTTGCTAAATGTTCATATAGGTTCTGATACCAAGAAGAAAAACTAGAATTGTGCAACTTATATATATGCATTGTTATTGTAATTTTGATGTTTATAATTGTGCAACTTATATATATGCATTGTTATTGTTATTTTGATGTTTATAATTGTGAGCACTTAGCAGCATGATATGATTCTACTTATACATGGAATACATTGATTAATTTCCTTAAGAATATGTTGGCTACATTTATCCTCACATTATACAATGTATCAAGACTACAATATGTTCTTGTACATTCTCTAAAGGGAGATTCTCATTGGTATGCATTCATGCATTGTATTGTTGTTAAACTACCACTTGATTTGAGCTTGTTGTCTTTGAACTTTTTTTAATTTCTCAATTTATGAGTGTTCATCCTTTCTTGAATATCTTTTATTACTCTATCTACTCACACAAGCTTTTGTAATAAGATTTCTCCTTTAGCACATTGAACTTTCAATTTTAATGATTTTCTTACTGGGGCTATTTACTAGCATCTTGGAGTGGAAATGACAATGGCAAATCACATTTGGGGTCACATTGAATGAATTATATGCCTCATTAGGTAACTATACAATCCATCATTTGTTAAGCGGCAAATGACACTGTTTTTGGCATGGCCCATGAGTGAGAAGCAAAGGCCACGACCATCCTTCACCATCCTATTGCTTTGCTGTACTGTTTAGCCTTCTTGGTATTGTTCAAAAGAATGCAAAAAGATACAAGTGTGAAGTGTATTATTGTCTTCTTTGTGCTTTTCAAACTTCCAATATAGAGACAGATCAAGAACATGAGCCAAAGGAAACACCCACATCTTTCTCGTTGCCTTTCTCTTCTTTTAATGGCTTGTTCAATGCAAAAAGCAAACACCCCACCTGATTTTGAATCAATAGGAGAGAGAGGAAGAGAGAAAGGGCAGGGGGGGCTAAAATATTTTGCTCTTTTTTTTTTTTTTTGTCTTGCTCACTAGGGCAAACCATCTTTTTCAAAATTTTAAATAGATGCCATCAAAAAGAATTTTGTTCACTACCACTCCCATAATGTTTCTCTCTCTCTTTTTACAGAAAAGATACTATTTACCCCACTTACTTTTGACTGTACACTTATTTTTCCAATCCCTCCCCAATTTTGCCAGAACCATTTCTCTACTTTCTATGCTCTGTGCTTGCTGATAATCACATTCCAGGGCTGCTCACAACTCAAGAAAACAAACTGCTGTAGTTGCCTGCCTTCACTCTTCAGATTTATACAAGCTCACCTAATCCCTTGACATCTCGTCCGTAGTTGACACTTAAACACCATGGCTAATCTAAAAAATTTAGCCACAAACGTTAAACACCTCAACGCATCCAATGCATCAGCAATCAATGTGCCTTACTTTACACATGCATCACTCGTAAATCTGGCACCAGCTCTTCCGGGATGTCACTGGGAGTTTAATTTCTGGGTGTTAAATTGTGTATAATTTTCCTTTCCTTTCTTTCCCGTCATCACTTGTCCTCTATGAAAATTCTATGTATGAAATCTCGGAATCTTTTCGAGTATAACTTGGGATCAACAGCTGAGATAGACGTGGGATCCACTTGCAAGGACTTGTATGCATGTTCTAGCTTTTTGCTGATATCATAATCTTGGAGGATGTCAATGATACCAAAGTAGAGAACTACATCAAAGATCTCGGTACCATTCTGTGAAGGTGTTGAATTGTTACTTCCACTCCCTGTGCACTGATCCAATTCAGTATTCCTCGACAGACGCTCTGCTCTTGCAGGCATGTTTGCCCCTAGCCGGATAAATGGCCCACTGGAACAGATTTCAAATTAGTACATGCAATGCAAGACACAAAATTTGACATCCCAACACGCAATCACCAAAATTCAAATAATCAAACTAATAAAGACCAAAACGTGATAATGAGGATGATGATCACTCAATCACCATTGAAATTTTATGTTTTGAAGGCACTTTTCATCATTAATTTTCAAGCTTCCAGGCAGACAAAATAGCATTGTTTTGCAGCTACGGTTTCGAAGTCATTATTAGTCCAATAAATTATTGGCGAAAAATTTGTGGGATAGATACAAGTATCATTGAGGCATACTTGGAGATTAATGCTTCAGTTGCCAATCACATTCATGATTTATCTTTGATTTTCTAAAAGGGATTGGAATAGGACCAGACAAAAATTGTTTTCTATCTAAGAAAGAAAGAAGACCCCACTAACATATGCTGTCCACAAACTACCCCCAATTTCGCCATTAGCTTAAGTCGCTTTGAGTCATTCCAACAAACAGGAATGAATTCAAAGGAACAAATCATCAAATACAGGGCTCCTACGTGGGAAAAGGAAAATGTTTCACTACGGAAAAAGAAAAGCTCAATCACAAATTATAGCTTCACTTTTTGTGCACTGTATCTTTTATTTTCTTGGCTATATGCAAATGACATGTTGATATTTTAAGACAAGCATTCTTCGTTGCTTTTCATAACCAAACTCTGGGGTCCATAAACAACTAAAGTTAAAACATGTGACACATGCCTAGTAGAAAAGAAGATGCCATACCACTTGAAGGGTCCCAACATTTAGACTTTTTATGGCAACAAAAGCCAAATTTAAAAAAAGGGTCATCTGATTTGTAAAATGTAGCCAGCACACAACAGGTAAACGATTCAGTTTTCATATAGAGAATGTACCATGTTGTTTAACATCTCTAAGCATAATTTTTGCAATAATCATATATTTTGATCATTCATATCTTTCACCACAGTTCTTTGTCACCACTTCACATGCACACATTCCCATAAAAGAGATAGCATGGAAGATGTTTAATCTATGCAACCAAGAAAGAGAGGATATAAAATTGTCTTTAGTTGATGACAATAAATACAAATCCTAAAAAGTAATATAAGGAAAATAGATTTGGAAAAGATAAAGCAGAAACAAAGCAAAGCACTAACAATTAGGAGGAAAAAAAACATGAATTCTGAAAAAGAAAATACGTACCTGCCTTCCATGACCCAGTCCATATCGGGCAGCAAATGATAACCACGCATCGATGTTTCCTCATTATGTGAATTTCTTTTTTCTGATATAGGACCACAAAACCAAATTAGCTCAAGGTTGTGTTGTAAATTTGCAAGGTAGCCGAATCACAGGATAAAAGAAATTTACCAAAATGCTTGTCATTTAGTGACATCATCTCATCACTTGAGTAATCATCACGGAAATGAAGACCAATTAGAAGACTGTAATCCATAATCCTCTCTGCTTCCAAGAATTCACAGTCCCTATAAATTTGTCTGAGAAAGAAAGAACAGAAGACAAACATATTTTAACTTGGCAAGATTAATGCCCCACCAGAGAACAAGAAAAAGGACACGAAACTTAAAAAAAAAATTGCAATGCTGTGGAATCTACCTTATGAGTTCATTAAACCATGACCGTTCCAGGCGAAATACAAAGTTTAGATCGAGGTCCTTAAGTGTGGTTGTCTCATCAATTTCACCCTCTGGCTTGTCAGTTGTACGTCCATGAGAAGAACCTTTCAGGTCAAAGCGTTTATGGATGCGGTACTCAGAACAAAACAGATTGCCCATTACAACAAAACGGGTCTGGAATTACATTGAAATGTGAGTAACATCAGATTGAGAGTAAGCATTTTGGGAAATGATCTGAATGAAATAATCCACTATCCCAATTATACCTTTTGACCTCCCATTGGTTTAACACAATGCACGCCAAAGAACTTTGTTACCAATGAGTTCTTGTACTGGCAAACATGTTGGTAATAACTTGGAAGCATCTTAATGAGAACCTGAATAAGGTTCACAAAAGGTGGTGAAAATCTATTCACAGGATAAAAATACATGTTAAAAATAAGTGTCTACAAACTTAAATTGGTGAACAGAACCTAATCACTCATCCCACTTAATACTGCTCGAGTAATAATCACTTTTCATGCATTTTCTTTTCTGTAACATAATGAATGAAGAATTTGAGACTAACCTTGACTTCAGATTTCTTAACGGTTTTGATCATGAAACGGTCATCTTGAGTTAGATAAAAGGAGCTTCCACTCTTCCCAGGGGAGGAAAATTCCCTAAGAGTATCACTTCCACAAATAGCTAGCATGTAGTCCGCTGGATCTATTGCAAACAATTCCCTCAGATGTCTAAATACCAAAAAACCAACCACCACCATAACATAGGAAATCAGAGACAGATTTAATATCTCCTTTCTTGGCTATTCAAAAGAAAATTTGAAAGTGAAGTAATAAAACATTATAAATTCCAAATATCAGCAAAACTTAAAACGTCCTAAAAACAATACCTGAATACCATGGGACAGTAATCCTTCCATTTGAAATCCACAGACTGATGCGGAGGTGTAGACTTCGATCCTTCAGGTGGAAACCTTGTCCAAAACTTCTCTTTGGGATCAAAATCACCCTGTCTTAATTCCCTTGTTATTGACGCATGCTTGCCAACAGAATGCCTAAAAAATACACACATTATCAAATCCAAACTCATTAAAAGAATCTAAAATAAAAAAAAAACCAAATTAGCCAGTGACCAAATTACCGGACACCCAGTTGAAGATTAAGCATTAAATCATAATTCTTATGCCCTTTTGAAATCGTTTGTCCTTGTTTCTTATTAACCTCACAATCAACAGAACTACAAGGACTTCTTCCTGGCTGCTGCTGCACATTACCCTCACATCCACCTCCATTATCATCACTACCATCTCTGTAAAACATTGACGCCTCAACATTATCAACAATATCACAAGTAATATCACCAGCCTCTCCATCCAACTCCCAAATACATATCCGCGGAAAGTTACCATCCACTGATGATCTCTTCCTCCCTCCCCCTCCTACCGGATCCAAGGCCACTCTTTTAAGATCCTCTCCGCCGCCACAAACCCTCCCATTCCCACTACCAAATGTAAGCATCCCTTTCCCTTTCGGCACCCCATTTTCCCAATACCCTTCATATCTATTCCCATTATCCCAAACCAACACCCCTTTCCCAAAAATCACCCCGTTTTTCCACTCACCAATATACTCATTCCCATTACTCCAGCTATACTTCCCATCTCCATCTTGCAAATTATCCTTCCATAAACCTTGATAAACATCCCCGTTAGCATACCTTTTCTCACCAAACCCATGTTTTTTATCACTCACCCAATTTCCACTATAAGCTTCACCATCTACACCAATAAAAGTACCAAAACCATCCATTTTCCCCAACTTAAAATGGCCTTCATAAGAAGCTCCTGTTGGCCAAGAAAACTTCCCACCTCCATTAGCCTTCCCTTTCTTCCACTCTCCTTCATACATACACCCATCACTCCACAAATACTTCCCTTTCCCATGTGGAACACCATCTACCAACCCCCCGGTATAAATATCCCCATTGGGCAGCACCTTCTCCACCAAGGCACAGCTGGTGTCGACACTGGCGGTAATGGTGGTGGAAGTCGAGTCGCGAGTTGGCGTCACGCGCCGCGAGTTCGGCTGGGATCGGGTTCTCGTCGAGACGATATGGCACGGCGAGGTGACTAGCAAGGAAACGTCTTTGTTGTTGGCTTTGGTTTTGGGGTTTTCTGATAGTGTAGCTAAAAGGGTCTCTTGCATTTTGATTCTTATGCCGGAAAATGCACCGGAAGCAACATTTCCGGCGACAGTGTAATCTTATATGGGGTTGTTTCTTTGCTCTTTTGTGGGTCAAAAATCAAAACTTTAGTGTTACCTTTGCTTCGAAGAATAGGTGAGAGAACAGCAGAGAAAGAAAACAGAGTAATAGATGAGGAAAAGCAAAAGACCAATGACAGAGCGACAGAGAAAGAGAGAGAGGGCAAGCGTTTTGTTGCTGTTGTGTTTGTTATTTGTCTAGGGAAGGTTGCAGCAGGCGTTGGAGCAGCAATGCGAGGGATCGTTTTTGGTGTTTTGAGGAACATAGTGACCAGATTGGGCTTTAGATTGTGGGGGTATTTTTGGTTGATTATGAGTTATTGTTTGGGGGATTTTTGAATTTGTTGAGGGTATCTTGGGGTTGTGGGTGGAAAAGGCAAGAAATAATTAAAGTATGACGACAATTTCTTGATTTATGCAAATTTTATTCATACAAAAGAGGGTTTGATTGATAATGCAACCAACAAACATGGAATTGTGTTGACTCAAATAAAGAAACTATCGAATGACAAATCAATCTTGATTATTTGATAGATTTGTCAAATTATTCTATTTTTAGTTCACATACTTCTTTTCATTGGCTTTTTTTTTTTTAATTGTTCACAAATTATTTTATTTTTTATGTTTTAAAACTGAAGCCAGATTGCTCAAGCATATTTTGTTTTTTACTTGGAATTATGTTCGAGTGCATCTAGCAATATAAAAAAAATCAAATTAATATTTTTTAGTGTTTTTTTATGGTATTAATTTGCAAAAATAAAAAAATCTAAAAAAAATTATTTTGATATACTTTCAAACAAAAAACACTCCACCACAATACCAAACATGTACTAAAACAAATTTATTTCCTTGATATTTTTTTTTTGTTAAAATATGAGATGATAACATGAAATTAACTATTTTCTCTTAAAAGATGGCCGATTCTTATTGAAAATATTTTTAGAATTTAAAAACATTGAAAAAAAACTGGAAGGGATGGTAAAAATGTTGTTTCTCTAGACATATTGCACTGTGAACATGAATAGTGTTTTACCATCTTGCCCTTCAAAGAAACCTCGTAGGCTAATGGTTAAGGGTAAAAGTGTCTTTGCAATATGATTATTTTGACATTTTAGAATTGACCATGGACAAGACGAGTATTTTGCTTTCTATTTGTACAGTAAAATGACATCAATACTCTTAATAGTGAGGAATTGTTAGGTTGCCATGAAGGACTTTCTTTGTATTTTCATGTAAAAGTGAACAGTAAAATTATCAATTTACTCTTGCAATAATGAGAGGCTTTTTTTTAGTTAAACATAATAAAAAGACCTCATTATGTTGTTGGTTTTTTGTTGTTGTTATTGTTGTTATTATTGGGTTAGAATAGAGACAGATTGGTAATTAGTAAATGTAAAGTAAATAAAACAAATTGGTTGACTTGTGTTGGGCACGTGTTAGCTACTCCATCGTCTTCGGATGATGTGTACGGATGACTCTAATGGCAAAAAATATCGTTTCAAATGATGCTTGATTAGCCTCAACATTTCCTTCATGACATGACAACTCATGCAATGAAAGGAACTCTGGTTTGGTGTCGACAACTATTTTTTTCCTCTCTCTTCCTTAGTGTTTATGCCATACCCTCAAACTTTCAAATCATCATCTCAGCTTCTCTCTCCTTTCAATTTAGTCTATGTTCTTTGTTTTTTTTAAAAAATAATTTATGAAATTAGAATTTTATTTTAATTTTGTCCTCATTAAATTTTTTTTTCTTTATCAAATTTGATACTCATTCTTTTAATTGTTATTTAAGTAATCTAAGATAAGTTTTAAATTTGATTTTTTTTTATGGTTTCACCCTCCATCATTCTTTTTCCTATTATATTTTATCCTCATACTTTTAATTGTTATTTTTTTTTCCAAATGTTTTAGATTGATTTTTTTTACCCGATTTTATCTTTCAAAATTAAATTGATTTGGATTTTAATTTATTAGTTAAGCCCATGTCTATGATTTCACGGGTTACAAGTTTGAGAATTTGACCCAATGTTATAAGGTTTACTCGAGATTGCTTTGGTTTTGTTTTATCATTTTTTTAAAGCAATTTTTTTTTAAATTTCATCTTTAGTGTTTATTTAATTGAAGATTTGGATCCTTTTTTTACGGCTTTATACATCCTTTGTGTCTTTATTTGATTGAGTTATCTTGAATGTTTTTTATTTGCTATTCTTTGTTAGATTTATTTTTTTAAAATAAATTTGATTCTTGGATTAAATACAATTGATTGATTGAATATACATGGATGATCACTTCATTGTGTTTTGTTCGATTTGCTTTTTCGAGTCGTTGCTCTAGTAGCCTATGCAGTTCCTTTTGATATCATTTCATAACCCTTTTGTAATGAGGTTTGATACTTCTCAACAAACTCTTTTTGTGGTGGGAGATATCCATGATTGAATGATAATGGGTCTTGAACGGTTTTTTTTTATTCTCCTTGCAGGTGTGATATTAGTGGCACATTTTTTTAGTTAGTTGTTGCAAAATATTTTTTCATGGTTCATTTGTTATCGTTGCCTATAGTTTAAATCATATAACTAGATTACCCGATTTTATTAGATCCAATCAAGTTAATGATCCGAGTATCAGATTTTTCTTGTTTTTTTAAAAACACTACCGTCTCCTTAGCTATCTCTTTTTTTACATTAAAAAAAATTAGACCAGCTTATGGCATAACATAAGTCACCGATCTAGTTAATCTATTCTATATTCCATCTATTTAAATTAAGTCATATATACTAATTAATAATCACACATTAACATTAATGTGATTTTTACTCTGTTTTTTTTTTTTTTTTTTTTTAAATTGCATAAAATATATAAAAATTTATATGATTGTTTAATTTAAATGGTTGAAATACCAAGCGTACCGAAAATATCTCCTCCTCTAATTGTATAATTGAAAGCTCAACAAAAAAATCCTTTTACTTGGACCAACATCTCTAACATACATTACTTTTTCTTATTTTGTTTTAGCGAAGAAGTGCATCTTAGTCAGAGAAGGCAATGCATAATCTATCCACGTAAAATAATTTGTTTATCTCAAAACTTTGCTAGAGGATCATTAACTTGAACTTCTTTATTCTTAAAGTAGAATTTTCGTAAATTCTTGAAACTCTAAACATGATTTGCATTTCAAATTATTATTTAATGAAGCTTATTAAATAGGTCAATTAGGCACAAGCAAAAAAGAAGAAGAAGAAAGAAACTATAACTATGCTCTTAATCAATCTAAACATGACTTGCATAATCTCTCTCTCTCTCTCACTCATAATATTATGTTCTTAAGTGAAATTCTACTCCCAATTCAGAATATTTCATTGTTTATATTTAGCCCCTAAAGTTTTATTCAATTTGAACATTGCTCTAATTTTTTTTTTCCATTTTTAGTTCTCAGAGTTGTAATAGAATATACCTTTTGCCATACGTAGGCGTGTGATGTGGCGGGATGTCGGGATCGAGTAGTCGCTAACTAGTTGTTTGGTTTAGAGTCACTAAAAGACCCGAGTGTACTAGTCTTATCATAAATTTCAAGGGTAAGAGACTGGTTGTGGCTAAGAAAGGTATTAGCACCCCTAGTGCACCATATCTAAGTAAGTTGCATTGTGTGGTCTAGTATGGTTTAAAAGTTTTGTTGAGTTTTTAACTGATAGTTTGTCTATGACTCAATATAAAAATTTACTCCCATGAATAAATCCAACATTTCAAATTTATTATGGGTTTGTTTGCCTAGATAAATTCTTATGAGAAGGGTCTATGCAAGTGCCCTGACAAGGTTCACTTATCCTGAAAAGTAAAAGGGTTCTCCACAAGTCGTACATTGTGGTGAAAAATGCTATCAATTAAAATTGGTGAATATCTAAAATAATCCTTAAAATTTTCTAGTTAACTCCTGATATTTAAATACCAGCCTACTTATAGGTCTAACATTTTTACCAGAATATTGACCATTAATTTTCATGAATTAAAATTTTTAGGATTATTGAAATATTGGCCAAATCTTTAAGGAATTTTACAAACTTGGTGTATATTTCAAAAGATGCAAAGGAAAATCAACACAAGAATTTGTCTAAAACCATGTAAAAAAAAAATTCTCTCCTTTTATATAAATAAAAATGCATTTTTTAATAAGGATCGTGCCATATGTAACAAGCAGATTTTTTTTTAAAAAGTTTTAATGAATTGTTTTTAGGGCCATGTTTAGCAAAACCATATTTTTGTTCAAAACAAAATTGTTAAAACAAATATAAGAACGTATTTGCCAAACACACTCTTAAGCTGAAATTGTTTTTTATCAAAACAGTGGCAAACCAAAAAAAGCCTTAAGTATTTAAATTGGTTTTAACCTGATCTGGTCAACCTGAAAATATTGGTTCAACCATGAACCGAATCAAAAACCAAGGTTAAACCCAAAACTAAACCAGACAAAGATTTAAATTGAAAAAAAAATCAAAACTAAAAAAAAAACATAAATTTTTTTAACGAAAAATAGATCAAATGCCAAGAAAAATAAAGAACATGAAGAGCATTTAAACTCAAACCCAACTATAAACATCAAACCGTACTCGATTTTAAGCCATAAAAGGCATTGTTTTGTTCGCAATCAAACATAGATCAAGAATCAAGTATCTATTTGCTTCAATTATTACTCAAACGTCATAATTTGTTTTTGTCAAAAATGAGTTTAGGTTCAAACCGAAACCATAAAATTAAAACCCACAAAAATATGTTATTGATACATGAAAACCCTAGATCATTTATGATATATGAACTTACAGAAACCAAAATCAAATTAAAATGAAAACTAAAACTAACACTCAAGACAATGTTCATCGGATGAACATCAACTTAGGTTGCCCTAGAAAACCCAACGTACTCTGTCAAACCTAAAAAATACATTTTAGGCCTCTAAATCAAGCTATTTTAGCCCTAACAAACCATATTATCATAAACAAGTATATTTGAATAAAAAATATTAACAAATAATCTCGAATCATTAATAACCTATATAAGATTTCAACTTCCAAAACTAAAGCCTTATTATCAACCAACAAAAATATCAAAACTTAATCCAAAACTGACTCTTTAAACACTTGACACCCAAACTAAACTCAAGAATTAAGAATATGAATTAGCAACCTAGAAAAAACCATTAAACACCTACTTCTACCTTAGAAAGATTTCAAAATTACTATACTTCATCAAAACCAAACACACAAACACCTTTTAAACACCCCAGCAACATTAACAACAACTTTGAAACATGATTAACTAATCAAAACAATATTTTCATTCATCAATTCACATAAATACTAAAACATAAAATAATGCTAGAAAGATTAAAAAAAACATCATTAAACATTAAAAAAAAAAAATGAATTGGCAGGCCACATGGATTTCACCTTTGAGTTTTCACATAGTTATACCTTCTCTAAGTTTGCTAGTTATAGGTTGCTACTTTCCTTCTCTTTTCCTTTATTCTTTCCCTTTCCCTTTCTATTTTTTTCAAAGCTTGCTAGAACTTCTATATTAGGTCTTTAAACCTTCACACTAGGGTATTTCTATAGAGCATATCCTTATGTTTTTCTATTCTCTCTTTTTTTTTTCCTTTGATTTCAAAGGGTATTTATAGGGTTTTTCTAGTTTTTTTTTTGGATTCCCTGAAAGACTGATCAAAACTCAGTTCTTTAATCAAAATAAAAGAGTTTTGGACAAATATTAACAGCTGAAACCTTTGTCCTTCAATGATTTTTGGAGATGATTGTTTTGCTTATGTGATTTTCTTTTTCTTGAAGACAAAGACATGCATTTCTCACATTCTGATCTCAGATGAAAGATTTATAGCTATTGATAAGAACCATATGGGAGTTTTTAAGTGTGAACACATAAAAAAGCTAGTTGATTTTGCACAAATAGGTATCTTAGTCAAGACTGATTGAGTTGACCATTTTTGAGGTTTCGCCGGAGAAACTCTAATGTAAACGTCATAAGAGACCATCTAAACTTGTTAGAGAAGATGCACACCTTTCGTTTGGATCTATCATTGCTCCATTTTGAGGTCTATAACTCTATATTCATTCGCTTAAAGGTGCCAACTCGATTAGTCTAGAATCTAAAAATGCAATGATGGCTGATCAAGGACAAGATATTGGAGACTTCCATAAAAGAATTGAGATGTAAACGTTCAATTTCATGGAAATAGGGTTGAAGAGGGATGTTTCTTTTCCATTTGCAAAAAACTTCGTGACATTTGGAGGTCCAGAACTCCACAATGAGCTCTTAAAAGGTGCTAACCCAATCATCCAAAACTGCCAAGAAATGAGATGAACAATGGGTGAACGACACATTGTCTAGGTTAAACCCCTGAAACTTAGGGTTTTTAATTTGGGATCTAACATAATTCGTTTTAGTCCATATTCTTCCAATTACTTTTAATTGCACATGTAATTACCCCCCAAACTCTTAATTTCATACAACGTCACATATGTTAAACTCAATCATCAACCCCAAAGTTTAACATCATTTTCACCTTGGTCCTTGGTTTCTGATTTATGCATTTAGACCTTTAATTGACATCAAACTTTCAATTTTCTTCAATTTGGCCACTGATTTTGTTAATTTCAGCCTTTGAAGTCTCGCGTCTTTTATTATTTAGTTCTTGATTTTAAATTTCTTCAATCAAACCTCTAATTAGCTATCAAAATTTAATTGTTTTCACAACTAAGCCTCTAATGACCAATTAAACTTTTTAAAGTCCAATTTCAGTCCCCAAGCTTTATTTTTTTTTTCAATTGACACCCAAATTGACTAAAAAAACTGATTCTCCTAGCAATTAAGTCCTCAATATAATCAATTAAGCCTTTCAAAAATCCTCATTGAGTCCTTACTCATCCAAATTAGTATTTCTTTACTCCAAATAAAAATATTTTCATCGAATGGGTCTTTTGCTAATCAAAATTGGGTCGCTAATTTTGTCAATCTTGTACATTCTGGTCCTCCAACTTTTCCACCTATTATTTTGATCATTCACCACCAACTTGAGCAATCTTCTAAACTTTCTTCATGTGTATCCTCTTGTATTTTTTAATTTTTTTCTATTTTTTATGGGGTAAAAAATGAGTAATAACACCTTTTAATATCATAATTTCTTTAGGTGGTGTTAAATTTTCTATAAAAACTTTAAAAAATGGCTTGTTGGAAGAAGATAACTGAAATGCCAACCACTAGTTACCACTTGATGAAATTTGTCACACTTAAAAAGGTATATAGGACCATTATAAAAGTTATTCTTAATGACAATTTAGCTGGTGGAGATCAATAGAAGGAAGAGCATAAATTGAAATAAGTTTGACTTAATTTTAGGGCTAATTATAGATATAGTCCCCAAACTAATGTTATGATATAAATACCCTTATCATCATAATTGTTTTCTTTAGAAATTGTTTATGGAGAGTGTAATAATATAGAAAGTTAGTTTGGGGTATATTTATTATTAACCCAAGCTTTTATAATGGCTTGAAAACTTTTGTTTCTACGTGCTTGTGTGAATATACACATATAAATTTGAATTAATTGTGACCTTGATGAGTTGGTTTGGTGGTTAAGAATCTTTGAACATGTTTGGTATTGTGATAAAAGTTGCTTTTCAAAGTGCTTTTTGCTTGAAAATGTACTAAAATAATATTTTATCATATGTTTAAATTTGTTTATGATATTAATACATCAAAAAGATCTAAAAATACTAAAAAATTAATTTTAAAAAAATTAAATTTTTGTAAAAATACTTTCCAACCGTAAAAAACAAACATAACCTTCTTTCTTGATTTTTTGAATTTGAATATTGGGTGTTCATCTATGAAGATTTTTTTTTAATGTACTAGGTCAATATGGAAAAGGTATTTTCTTAGATCATCTCAAAATCATTTAATCTCGATTGGCATATGAGCTGGAGGATATCTTTTACTATTGAATAAAAAATGAGTTCATTTTTGAAATATTAATTAAAAGTTTTTAACTATTGAAGATTTATGAGTTGATTTTGATTGTTGAAGGATTGGATATTGGATGGAAATGACTTGAAGAAACATTTGTGCCTTAGTCCAAATCTATTAGATTTTACTTTGTTATCACATTGGCTACTAGTCGTCTAGCTGTGACAAATATTCTTAAATATTTACAAAGAGAGTTTTTATTTAATATAGACATGTAAAAGTCTATACATTTTTTTTGGGTTGAAAAAGTGTTTAATTTGGGTGGAAATTTGAAAACTTAACACCATTAAGAAAATCACTCAATTGAAATGTCATGTATATTTTGAGGACCAATAAGAAAACAAAAACACTGAAGAGCATTTTTTCATCAAAGAAAGCAAGTATTTGGACTAAAACTAGCAAAAATAATTCTAGGGACAGAAAGGCAAGTTTGAGATAATGAATTTGTCAATCGAATGCATGTTTATCCATGGGAATGTGATCTTTCAAACATGTCCAAGGGGCAAGGAGGGAGAGTGCTTTAAAAATAGACTAGAGAATAAAACAGGGACCAATGCTTGTGAACATGCATTGCTTAACTTCTAGCTTATATGGTTCTGTTTTGGAAGGACAAAACTTCACAATACTCCTTCACAAGTCCTTTTCTATGCTGTCATTAACATCTGATGACAAGAGACATTAGAATGACAAATTTTTGGTCATGTTTAATTATTGCCTCTTTCCATTTTCATCACGGGGAGATTCCATTTATATATATATATATATATATATATATATATATATATATATAAAATTAAAGTTTAAGAAAAAAAATTAAGTGGATTTTATATAAAATTATGGTGTTTGCTAATTAATTAGACAATTTTAAAACTATAGCCGATGCAAATCGCAGTTTTAACCACGTTTCATTACATTACCCAGCAAACATTGAAATCCAAGATGATAGTATAAAAAATAAACCCACTTCCTAATTGAAGTTAAAGAGTTAAGTTCATAGACTCGTCCAAGAAATACATGAATTTTTATGGAATGTGAAAACCACCATTACATTTTTGTATACTGTATATGCCATGAATACATCTATTTCAACTGTTCACTACATTCCTTTTGTGGTTACTATGGCAGTCCATCCTTGCAGTATATTCGGGAAAGAGGAAAACAAAGAATGGGGTAAATCAAAAGGGAAAAAAAGGCGGTGAGGTTTATGCTGCCAGTGAAAAAATTCTATCAGGACATGATTCCCAGTTGCCCTTTTCCTTGGCTTCCTAATAATCGTCGATATAGCAGTAATTAAGTTTGGCTGCCTTTCTCCTTCACTAACCGCCGAGGCTTCCAACCTCTCTCTCTTGCATCTTCCATGCCTGCGATCTTATGAAAAGAATTCATATTATCCTCTAATTTACCAAAAATATGCAGTAGAAGCATCATGAAGCGTGTGCCAAAGACAAATGCATAGGTGCAAATACAGCAAGATCACTACTTCATGGCTGTATTTACATGTAGTTGCCTCTGCTTTAGTCGTAACTTTTCTTCTTTGGCCTTTGCGTACTCTCCATTCTCTAAGCATCCATGATCAGTTCTCAGCCTAGAAACTGTTGGTGGCAGCTTCTCATGTGTATAAAATTTAAAGTCAGCAGCTATGAATGGAGGCCTTATCCTATACTGCAGAGGAGCGCATGACATTCTCGTAAAGAAAGATAACTAGCACTGTTCATGTCTTTTACCAATCTTGAGTCCAGTTGAGAATAATTAGGCTGCAATCTGCAAGGAAGAAGGAACAAAAGGCAAAGTAATGGTGCCATGCTTGAGATAATGACGAGTAAGATGATAATCGATCTCAATGTGCTTAGTTCGCTGATAATGAAAAACCGAGTTGTGACCAATCTGAATAGAACTCTAGTTGTCACAATACACAGGAGTAGGATGAGAAAAGAAAACTCTCATATCAGCAAGTAACCAACGTAACCAAATAATCTTTTTGATAGTAGATGCCATGGCAAAAGCTGAAGGAAAGTCGAAATACCAGATTTTGCAGAAGCAGAAGACAAAATATCACTCCAAAAAAAATTACAGAAACTGAACGCAAATACCAAATTGCAGAAACTGAAGAGAAGATGAAATACCAAAACAATTGCAGAGACAGAACATAAATACCAAATTGCAGAAGCAGAAGGAAAGTCAAAATACCAGATTTTGCAGAAGCGGAAGACAAAATATCACTCTAAAAAAATTGCAGAAACTGCAGAAATACCAAATTGCAGAAGTAGAAGGAAAGTCAAAATACCAGATTTTGCAGAAGCGGAAGACAAAATATCACTCTAATTTTTTTTTTTGCAGAAACTGAACACAAATACCAAATTGCAGAAATTGAAGAGAAGATGAAATACTAAAACAATTGCAGAGACAAAATAGAAATACCAAATTGCAGAAGCTGAAGGAAAGTTGAAATACCAGATTTTGCAGAAGCGGAAGACAAAATATCACTCTAAAACAATTTGTAGAAACTGAACGCAAATACCAAATTACAAAAACTGAAGAGAAGATGAAATACCAAAACAATTACAGAGACATAACAAAAATACCAAATTGCAGAAGCTAAAGAATCCAAAATAAAGGTTCAGATATTAATTCTTCAGCCGCAAGCACACAACTTGATCTTCATCCTCTATCTTTTAATAGGTCAAACAATCCATGTCTGATGTTTTGAAAAATGGATCTGAAGTTAAGCTTCAAAGGAATGCATTGAGCGTGCTGGAACATCTTAAAAGGAATGAAGTGGATGATGATAACGATTTTGATATGAGCAGTGGCTCTGACATTGGTGAACATGATTTCTACAGGGGCAGCGAGTTCCATAAAATTAGTAAGCCAAGGGTTCGACCAACCAGGCTCTGATACCATGTTAAAGTAATTCAGATCAAACATAAAAGGAGGCTAGAATTTTCAATAATCTGTTTATTATGAGTGCTTAAGTTAACCTAAATACAAAGAAATTATATATAGGTTAAACTGAAAATACTATTCTACCCTTAATAAATAAGACTAGATAAATATTATTTAAAGCAATGGTGGAGGTTACCACATAAGAGTATGTCTACAATATTTCCTGTATACAATATTTTCTATATAAGTAAATTCTATAATATGCCCCCTAAAGCTGAGGGTGGAAGATCAACCCAAAACTTGAAACGAAAAGCAGTAAACGAAGAAGTAGGAAGTGGCTTAGTGAAGACATCGGCATGTTGATCCTGAGAGGAAATAAAACGAATCTGAATCTCCTTCTTTGCAACTCTATCTCAGACAAAATGATAATCGACCTCAACATGTTTTGTGCGAGCATGAAAAACAGGATTCGCAGACAAATAAGTGGCACCAAGGTTGTCACACCAGATGATAGGAGCAGAAGCAGACGGAATCTGGAGATCTGTTAATAAGTACTGAAGCCAGATAACCTCAGCAGTGCCATTGGCAAAGGCTTTGTACTCAACTTCAGTAGAAGAGTGAGCAACTATGCGTTGCTTACCGGATTTCCACGAAATCGACGTCTGACCAAAAAACACAAGGTAACCACCTGTAGATTTTCTATCCTCAACACTGCCTGCCCAATCTGCATCTGTAAAACCATGTAAGGCAAAAGAAGAACTGCGAGTAATATGTAAGCCATGTGATGCCGTACCCCGAAGATAATGCAAGATGCGTTTCGCGGCAGCCCAATGAGAATTTGTAGGAGCATGCATAAACTGACAGACTCTGTTAACAGCAAAGCAAATATTCAGGCGCGTAAAAGTGAGATATTGTAGGGCACCCATAATTTGGCGAAAACATGTAGTAGCATCAGAAAACAATGGATCGGGCATAATGGTAGCTTTGGATGTAGAGATATGAGTATCAACAGGTTTGCAAGATAACATACCAGCCCGAGTGAGGACGTCAAGTGTATATTTATGCTAGTGGAGCATAAGACCCATACTAGCAGACTGAACCTCAATACCCAAAAAATAATGAACAGAACCCAAGTCGCGAAGCTTAAATTATGAGCTCAGTAGCTGAATGAGGCGTTGAAGCAGAAGAGAGTTACTACCCGTAAGTAGAATATCATCAACGTAGACCAGAAGATAACAAATATCAGCACCAATAGAGAAAATAAACAATGAGGTATCTACCTTAGAGGCACGGAAACCAATAGATAACAGGAAATCATTCAGACGAGTGTACCAAGCCCGCGGAGCCTGTTTTAAACCATATAAGAGATTTATGCAATCGACACACATGAGAGGGGAGAGCAGAATCAACAAAACCTGGAGGTTGTTTCATGTAGACCTCCTCGTCAAGAACACCATTGAGGAAGGCATTATGGATATCAAGCTGATGAATTTTCCAACCACACGAAACGAGAATGGAGAAGACTAATCTGACAGTCGCCTGTTTGATGACAGGACTAAAGGTTTCAGAGTAATCAATACCTTCTTGTTGAGTGAAACCTCTAGCAACCAGACGTGCCTTATACCTCTCGATGCTACCATCAGATCTGCATTTAATCTTGTACACCCACCGACTACCAACAACATTCATGAAGGGGTGAAACGACACTAAGGTCCAAGTTCTATTTGCGCGTAAGGCCTGAATTTCCTCACGCATAGCATTATGCCACGCCTCATATCTGTTAGCACCATTAAAAACAAGTGGCTCATGAGAGGGAGGAGAAACTACCCGACTGAAGGAGGTAGCAAAGGTTGCGGCAGTGGTGGTGGACAACATTGTCTTGGGCTGTCTTGAACGAAGGACCATGGCATGTTGACAAGCAGCTAGGCATGAAGAAGTGTGGCCTATACCTGGAAGGTGCTAAAGAGGATATGAGGAGAGGTCTACACAGAGATGCAGACCAGCTGGAGAAGCAGTGGAGGGACTGGTCGACACTGCAGACACTGGTGAGGCTGCTGCAGAACTGGGATGCTCTGCTGTAGAACCGGGCTGCTCTGCTGCAGCAAACCTAAGAACATGCGCATCCAGTGATGGAGAACCTGTTCCTGCACAATGATCATTGGAAAGACAAGTATATGGTGACAGTATGGCAATGTGGGATGGTGATGAAGGGGTGGCAGAATCTATGGGCAAAGGGGTAGTTTAGTGGGGTGCGGCAAAGGGCAGAATTAGGTTGTTGTTGGGGCCAGTTTGGTAAGTAGTAGGCTGAAAACATGGAGGAGGGTTCAAGGATGGAAGATAGGTAGGTTGGGTAGGAGGTACCGGTGAGGATGTTACCTGTTCAGACTTCGCAAAAGGAAAGACATTTTCATGAAAACGAACATGATGAGAGATATAAATATGATGAGATTCTAAATCAAGACAACGATAACCAAGATGGGATGAGCTATAACCTAAAAACACACAAGGAGCATAGGTGTAAATATGCAGTAGAAGCATCATGAAGCGTGTGCCAAAGACAAATGCATAGGTGCAAATATGCAGTAGAAGCATCATGAAGCGTGTGCCAAAGACAAATACATAGGTGCAAATACAACAAGATCACTATTTCATGGCTGTATTTAAATGTAGTTGCCTCTGCTTTAGTCGTAACTTTTCTTCTTTGGCCTTTGCGTACTCTCTATTCTCTAAGCATCCATGATCTGTTTCTCCCATGCTCCAGCTGTCCGGCGCCTATTGGCTGGCTAAATGCACAGTCACTCCAAATCTTCACTCCAGTCATCGCGCTAGATCGCATTTTGGGTGTTTCTTCCTTTTCACTGAATACAAATCCCTAATCTCCTTCTCTATTAACCAACCGGCTACCACAAAAGCGGCGACGATCAGTCCAGTCTTCACTCCAATGACCCAATCATCGGTCCGGTCTTCACTCCAGTCATCAGTCCAGTCTTCACTCCAGTCACCAGTGCTCACGGTCACGACTTCCTTTTCATCAACAGCGGCGAGGCGGCGACGATCTCCTTTCTTTCCCATCATCAACAACTCACAGCTTCCTCTTCAATCTTCATCAACAGCGGCAAGCCGGCAACGATCTTCTTTCTTTCTCATCATCAACAGCTCACGACTTCCTCTTCATCAACAGCAGCTGGCGACATCACTCTCCTCTTCAGCCTTCATCATCAACGACTTCCTCTTCACCGTAAGTTGCTCCCCTGTATCTTCAGCCTTCATGTGATTGCCCATGATGTAATATTCCCCTGTGTAGGCCTTCAAAATGTTAAAATGTAATAATGTAATATTCCCCTGTACAGATGTTGATGAATTGAATTGATGGAATGATTTTATAATGTTTTGCTTAGTATGATGAATTGAATTGATGGAATGATTTTAATGATTTTAGTGTAAAGCTGATGTTTTGCTTAGTATCCTGATCAAGGTCCTTTCACCGAAATCCATCAATATTGCCCCGGATAGGATTCCTGATAATGTTTTGTAAAACTGTAAAAGCATTGAGTTCGTTTAGTATGATGAATTGATGGAATGATTTTAATGGAATGTGTTTGCCTGATTGAATGTGTCTGTGGAATGTGGAAATTAGAATGTGTCTCTGCCTGATTTTATGAAAAATTTAATTGTATAATATATGTACTGAGGCAGATTGAAAGTATTATAGTTTTGTGAATTGTAATATATAACAAAAAGTTTGTTAATTATTAATTAATAAAAAGTTATTTAAATTATGTATAAATTTTTATTTGAACCATGTATTTTAAAGTGCTATGAATTTTTATTTGAAGCATGATTTTTTTTTAATGTATTTTAAAATTCCTTATAATTTTACGATCTGTTTTTACGATCCGAGTTTGTTTGGCATTTTCCGTGCCGTGTCAAAATCGTGATTTTAACAACTTTGATAACTAGCATTGTTCATGTCTTTTACCAATCTTGAGTCCTGGTGTGAGCTCATTCAGAGCGATGGTAAACCGTCAGATTATATCTGGTTGGACACTTCGCTAGTTTACTCCGCTTCCAGAGAAAATGGGGCTCTAACTAGTGGCGGAGCCAGAGTTTTTTAAATAAGGGGACAAATTATCAACAAATACTATATTATGTAGATACGTATTAGAAATCAAATCGAAACAAATATACTAACTCATATAAAGCAAAATTAATTTAAAAATATTTTTAAAATAAAAAAACTTACATTATAATTGTTATCTTTGAGTTTTCATATTAACAAAATTCAGTTGAGTTACGTAATAATTATAAATCTTCCATATGAAATTTATAGTAAAATACATATCAATTCATCAAAACTCATTTCACACCCTATTACCATGTAGCATGTTGTCCATAATGCATGGATATGGATTAGGATTGATAGTCTAAATTTATCATGACAAGTCATTTTTAAAGGCAAAAAAATAGTTTGTTTCTTTTCTTTTTAAAGAAAAAACCAACTTGCACTGAATAAAATCAGGCTTGCATGCACGTGTTAATTCTTCTTCGCAAAACACAAATTGTCTAACGAAAATAAAAAAGAAAAAAAAACAAATAAAATATAAATTATTTAATTATCTATCTTGATTATTTTATAGGATGGCACAAAGAAATTAAGATAATAAAAAGAACCAATCTTAAGCTCAAATAATTTTAATTCTGCAAAATATCAATCTTTATTCACTGACAACAATTGGAATGTTTGCTTGTTCATCTCGTGAAAAAGTTTTGTTCCATACCATAACCAATTAAATTGAAAATGATATAACCTTTAATTAATCCAAAACAATTGAATCAATGTATATTGTTCAAAAACAATTTAAAACAATCAAAAAAAAATTAAGGGGGCAATTGCCCCTTTTTGCTCCCATGTGGCTCCGCCACTGGCTCTGACCCGTTTACATTCCTTGAGCTATTATTCATTTTATAGTGCATGCTATCATCATATTTGCCAAATAAACTTGCCACTGCCTTACCATTCTTATCTTGAACATCACCTTGTACCTATATTTGTCATACCGGCCTAAGGTTCGTTCCGGTGAGGGTATGAGTTGCATGCATGGTCAACCTTTGAGTCATTATGTCAACCATGATCAATTTTAAAATGACATATTTTATATAAAAGTTTAGAAAAATAAAATGATGTTGTTTTAAGATAATTGTTTTTTTTTAAATATATTAAAATTGACCTATCAATCACACTTGGGTTCAGCTAGGTCAATCGGGTTGTGAATGACCTGTCATGTCAATCTTTAAAATGATTCAAAAACAAATCCAACCCTGGTTTTACTCTAAATCAGCGGGTCAGGTCCACCTACATAGTTTAACAACTATGCTTGTACATGTTAGGATTGTTGCCATTCATTTGAGATGGTAGCTCTCCCAGTCCAAGAAGGTGGCTAGGAAAAGACAAAGAAGCTCAACTGAAAGTGAGCTAAAAGCAAGAAATGGCAACACCATATATAGTCAAATAAGGTTGTTGGAGTAGCTCAAAAGTCACAAGGTTGGCACAAGTTAGGTGGCTAGAATTGTTGATAATGAGCAAGAGTTGATGGCCATTCAAGCCTATAAATAGAGGCATCATTTGGAGAGAAAATAGGAGCAAAATAGAGAGAAACATGTGAGGAGAGAAAGAGAGAGGGGCTATTAAAGGTAGGAACTGCAAGTGCAGCAGTGAGCAAATGAGAGTTGATGATTGATCCTCCTTCTATATGAATGTGTAAACGTGTACCCTTTCTCTATCTCTTATAATATAGACTGCTCCTATGGATGTAGGCAATTTAAACCTGTTAAACATTGTGTTATGCGCGCTCAAACTCCAATGAGCATTGAAATTGAACACCACGCGATCCACAACAATTGGTATAAGAGCTTGGTGAATAGTGGTGTTTGATCTATGCCTATAAATGAAAGTGGTTTATATATGTTTTTCGACATACCATCATGTAGAGGTGATCAAGAGGAGAACTCTAGCGAAAACAATGTAAAACTATGACATGGGATATGGCTGCACACGCCATCATGAGCCAAAGATGGAGGCTACCAAAATGTGCCAAATCACCCTACGCACTACACCCATCTTCTTCACTCGAATAGGCTGCCTTGACTTGAATACTAGATGACCCGACCCATATGAATGACCTGAACCAGAGGGTGATGTCATCATTGTATAAGCATGGCATCATCATGCATAAATGGCATGCTATGTTAGTGAACAGTCAGCATCCAGTCATCTAACACATTATCACAATGGGTCCCCACAATCCGTGTCAACAAGTCATAAGCCGAGCCGAACTAAAGCTAAGTCGCAAGCTAAGAGTTAGGATCTAATGTGTGTGATCCTACATGCAACTTGATTTGATATTGAATCTGGGCTGTTCATTAGGCCAAAGTAGTTTTGATCAAATCATAGCCATCTGGAATGTGATTTGGATGATTTTAAACTTGTGTCAATCTAATTTAATCATCCTAGATGCAATGGTACGGTCCGATTGTTGAGATTTGAAGTGAATATGGCCGTGGTGAATTAATAAGAGAGATTTCTTGCTGATGAGGCATATAAAGGTCATCGTGGTGGTTGATATAGATAAAGATGATGAAGAAAAAGCCGTACATGTTAGCCTAATTATGCGTGTTGAATTGCTAAATAGGGATTTTTCATTACTTAAAGGGAAGGGAAAATTAGGATACTCTAGACACTCAATCATGTGGAATGTAAAAGATTAAAAGCGTGGAGTGAAAATTAACGAAGACCAATCATGACGAATCTAAAGCATTGATAGTTTTGCCAGATGTTGAGAAATCAAGTAGAAAAACAAGACATTCCAAATCACTTGTAAAGAAAAGTTATAATAGAGCTAGAAAATAGTTGTATATACAAAGAGATAGTACGATGGATAAATATGGCCTAAAAAGTTCTATCTCGGAGATTGAGTTTTAAATGAGACTGATATGACCCCTCCAATATTTTCTAGGAACTTGCTTAGTTGAAAGATTATCCCTATTTTCGTATATATAACAGTTTGTAATGAAACATCGAAGACTAGCAAGTTGATGACATAAAGGAACATTTAGGTTTCGTATGTTCAAGGATCTGATGGAGTAGTGATTTCTCTAAAAGCGAGATTCCGTGATTGATTTCTCAAGGGTAGAACTAAAGGAGTCACTGATAAAGAAAGAGAAATACATCAAGAGGATAAAGATTGACACCTTATTTTCACTCGAACAGGTGTTATGATGGGATGAGTTACTGTCAGACATAAGCGAGGAATAGGGAGAAAAGTAAAATCCGGAAAAAAACAGAATGATGAATGATGAAATGAAATAAAATGAAATACAAAATAAATAAATATAATAATTAAGAAATCAAAATGAGAAAAATATGAAAGACATAAGGAGTGTGACTCTAATTTTAAAGAAAAAAAAGAAAAGGGGCCAATGTGTAATTAGGAAGAATGGGGCTATAAATACCCTATTTCTTCCTTTTTCATGGCTGGTTGAACACCATAGAAAAAAAGGGGAGAGTGCAGATTTTTCTTCATCGAAAGAGAGGAAAAAACACCAAATCTTTAAGAACTATACAAACCTAAGGCCTTTAAGTAGAGAGGACACTTATTAACAAGGACTTTAACAAGGAAAACAAGTGAAGAAATTGGAGAAAAAGGGGGAAGAGGGTCGGTTGCATGCAAGAGAGGAGAGTCCAAAAATCTTCAACTAAATTGAAGTGAAATTCTGAAATTTCTCAAAGTATAGACACTAGACTTAATGGTAAAAAAACACTTTAACAATTAATTAGGAATTATGCACCAATTTTAGATTTTATAAATTAGGGTTCTTGAGTGAAAATTTAGGGGAAATGCAGAAATTATTAAAATGAAGTTAGTTGAGCTAACATAAGATGTTCTGAACATGAAAAACATACAAAATTATTAAAGAAAAATCAATAACTTAAAGGCTTAAGTGGCTAGCCATGTGAGGATTGAATGGGGGAAGAATGAAATTTTGAAATTTATATTGATGACCACTTATAGTATGTACATGATCATGACAATGAGTGAATGAAGCAAGAAAAAAATTGACTAGAAAGAAAAAGGGAACCCTAAGTTCCCTTAGGCCAAGTTCGGCCAAGAGTCAATTAAGGGGAAGGAAGAAGAGTTCTAGTGTATTATATGACCTTGATACATGAATTAATTGTAGTGGAAAGCTCACTAATAGGGAAAAAGTGTGAAAACAAATTGATAGTAGGAGACTTCGCGAGTTTGATACGTGTTATATGAAGGGAAGATGAAATTGTTAACCATGGTTATAGCTAATGATTTCGGCATGGGAGAAATCATAAAATGTAGGAAAACATAGAAAATAAATATCGTAGAAGAAAAAGAGAAAAAAGGTTGGCGGAAAACTCACTTAGGAATCGCCTACGAAATTTGGGTAGATTCATCACCCCTGTTCTAGAGGAGATTTGGACCTAGAATAACAAAATTTAAGAAACATCTCTAATAGAAAATGTAGCCGGAGATGTTAGCTTTCCAACAAATTTGACCACGCCTGATTTGGAGCTCTAAAACTCCAGATATAGGTAAATGTATAAGGAAAAGTCGAGATGCCACCCCTACCGGCAAATTCAGCGAGATTGATAAAATGGGGAAGTTTAGCCGTGATAGGAGCAGAACCTGGTTTCCTTCATACCAGAATTTTATAACATCGTACCTTGACATTGAAAGGGTTTGAACCACATTTGAAAATGAATTTGATAATATGTGCAATGATTTAAGATAACGGAACGCAAAGAGTAAATGTTGAGGGTTCTTAAGTGAAAATTTAGGGGAAATGCAGAAATTGTTTGAATGAAGTTAGTTGAGCAAACATAAGATGTTCTGAACATAAAAAAACATACATAATTCTTAAAGAAAAATCATTAACTCAAAGGCTTGAGTGGCCGGCCATGTAAGGATTGAATGGGGGAATAAAGGAATTCTAAAATTTATGTTGTTGAACACTTATAGTATGTACATGATGAGAACAATGAGTGAATGAAGAAAGAAAAAAATTGACTAGAAAGAAAAAGGGAACCCTCAGTTCCCTCAGGCCAAGTTCGGCCAAGAGTTAATTGAGGGGAAGGAAGAAGAATTCTGGCGTATTATATGACCTTGATGCATGAATTAATTGTAGTGGAAAGCTCACTAATAGGGAAAAAATGTGAAAACAAATTGATAGTAAGAGACTTCGCGAGTTTGATGCGTGTTATATGAAGGGAAGATGAAATTATTAACCATGGTTATAGCTAATGATTTCGGCATGGGAGAAATCATAAAATGTAAGAAAACATAGAAAATAAATATCGTAGAAGAAAAAGAGACGGAAGCTTAGCGGAAAACTCACTTAGGAAGAATCGCCGATGAAATTTGGGTAGATTCATCACCCCTGCTCTAGAGGAGATTCGGGCCCCGAAATGACAAAATTTGGGAAACATCTCTGCATAAAAAATGTATCCGAAGATGTTAGCTTTCCAACGAATCTGACCTCGCTTGATTTGGAGCACTAGAGCTCCAGATATAGGTAAATGTATAAGGAAAGGTCGAGCTGCCGCCCTTGCTAACAAATTCGGCGAGATTTATAAAATGGAGAAGTTTAGCCGCGATAGGGGTAGAACTTGGTTTTCTTCCTACCATAATTTTGTAACATCGTACCTTGACATTGAAAGGGAATAAACTATATTTGAAAATGAATTTGATAATATGCATAATGATTTAAGATAACATAATTCAAAAGAGTAAATGGTGTTGTTGTTGCCTTTTTATTTGCAAAATGTAAATTAAACATGAACTAATGTGGTGTTCTTGTTGATTCAGGAGAAACTGCGGGAGGAGTACAACAACAACAAGGGAGCGCAAACTGAGCATCGGTGGCATGTACGTGTTTCACACCTATACTCTCCTTAGTTAATAGTAAAATTAATATTCTTTTTTATTTTAGAGTTTGACACTTGCGAAAAAAGTTAGAGAAATGAAAGATATGATGAAACAAATGTGGATTGAAATCTGATTTTGGTTGTGGACCTACGAACTTCGATCTTGAATAATGAACTATAATGATGAACCCTAAACAACCGCCTCTGAACTTGATTAGTCGATCCCAAATAAGGGCGGCTAATGATGTTAGCAAGATTTGCTAACATCAACATGATCTTGATGGAAATATAACGAATGTTGAACTTGATTAACTATTCGGGTCAAGAATAGTTAATGATACTGACGGACAATGTCAGTATCAGCAAACCCAGGATAATTTGATTAGCTTTCCAAGAAGGAAGCTAATGATGTCAAAAGACCTTGGCATCAACATTTTCAGCAAACCTTCATGGTGAGGCAGAAAAGAATTGATTGACTATTTCAGGTTGGAAATAGTTAATGACACCGAAAGATTAAGTTGGTGTCGACATTACTAAGGATATGATTTGTCAATCCGAGTTAGGATGACTAATGACACTAATAGAAATTATTAGTGTCGATAGTAATTTTCCTAAATTTAAGGTAGGGTAGTAAGATAAGTGTACCTAGTGAAAAACAATGGATAATAGTTGAGAAAGAAAAACTATAAGTGGGTTGTGGAATGATAGGCTCTAGGTGTAGTAAAGAAATAGTTAAGTGTGGGTTTCTAGGACAACTATGATTGTGTATTATTGAGTAGGTAATGATATATGTAGATATATGTATTGGTGACTCTCCCTCATCTCTGCTGTATTTTCACTTTTAATATAATAATTTTCATATTTTGATATTGCAGGTCCTTCATATTTACGCTAGGAGTAGTGTCCTAGGTTCCTAGTTCCTTTTGTATGAATTAGACAATTCATATTTCTAATTCCTTTTGCATGAATTAGAAAATTAGCGTTTCTAGTTCCTTTTGTATGAATTAGACAATTCATGTTTCTAATTCCTTTTGTATGAATTAGAAAATTAGTATTTCTAGTTCCTTTTGTATGAATTAGGAATGAAATGAATGCCAATTTATTTTACCTTAAGTAATTATATGACTCGAATTGTATTAGTATCTCTTTATATTAATCATCGAGACTTAAAATTCTTACTATTTTCTGGTTGTAATATTAATGTTGTTATCCATGTTTAACTACCATCTCATATGTGTTTGCAAATGAGAAGGAAAAAAAATGAATATGTGAGTTATTATGCTTGTGACTGGTAATGATTATGGTTGCGATATGATTGCAAAATGAACATAAAATACGTGCAGGATAAATTGTTGATAATTTGGGATCTCCCGGTATAGGGAAGACTTTACCCAAATTTTAGTAGAAATTTCAGTAAACCTTAAATAAGTTGAAAAAAAAAATTACCCACAAATTTTCAGTAGTATAATTGCTTTGTTTAATCCTAGAAATGGGAATGTTACAAGAAATCTAGTGAACTAAAATTGCACAAAGGTACATGAAGATTGTGTAGGAGTACATGTAGGATCCAACATCGTACTATAATGAGACAATAAGTGCAATAAGAAGATGTGTTCCTAGTAAAGCTTAGAGCAGAGACCGTGTGAAGGTTGTACAAAACAATGTCTTTTATGCTCTTGAAGAAAACAATAGTGAAGAACTTTTCAATGCATGCAAGGATGGAAAGAAGAGCTATTGCATAGGCACCTAATTGAGGTGGTGCGAATGCTTGTGATAAAAGATGATTGCCTATAATAAAAAGCGAAGACACCTTGTTTAAGAAGGTATGGATGAAGCTATTACGAGTGAGTGGGTGCAAATGTGATGGTAAAAGGTGTAGAAGCTCTAAACATATAAATTGAGATGGAGAATTGCGAGGATTGTACCATAGCTCTGTTTTTCTATATAAATAGTGGCAATAATCTCTCCCATAAATACACATGATAGTATAGGATCTTGGAGTCACTTTAAGACATCTCAGATGAAGAATAATGCAACAACTTCACGATAACAGGTGAAAACACTTTAAAAGAATATGTGAGGGCTATAATATGAGTCCGAGTTCAGATCACCCTAGAGCCAATGTTACGGTTGAATATGAGTAGACATATGTATGGATAACAAATAAAGTGACTATGATGAGTATAAAGACAAGTGTCGAATTGACTTTCATGGATATTTCCCCCATGTTAAAGATCAATTAGCTATAAAACATTTACTTTAAACAATAAGTGGATGACTTGTGGAACATTAAGATGCGACTACTAGGTATGAGTAGAGGGGATGCACAGGTTTCGAGAACAAATTGACTATTGTCAATGTGGTAAGCTTGGTAATGACATTATAATACTCATAATATGAAGATAGATGTGGATTAACCTTTAATGGGCTGCCCCATGGTTAAAGGTGGAGAGCTAGTTAGACTATTAGAACTAAGAGTAAGAGACTCATAAAGAAGTAAAACATGGTTCCTAGTGTGGAACCGAGAGCAAGCACAACTCCTGGATAAGTAGATTATTGGAAGAGTGGTGAGCTCGTGATGACATTGGAATACTCAATTAATGATTGTCACACTTGAAAATAGATATTTCTGCTTGATGGGTTGTTTTAAGCTTTGATGAAAGGCTTGATAAATCATTCCGGACCGAGAATGGTTGATAATCTCGATGGGGGAATGTTATGTGTGTTAAAGACAAACGTTAACACTCTTTAGATGTGATGTGGCAAACCATCTAGTTGTGGTGATCCTTTGGTGTGAGCAAAGGTGTGCTTTAGTGATTGAAAGGTTTGTAAGTTCCTATAAACTTGGTCAAAGACACTCTCATAATGAAAAGCTTGAAATAGTTATAAGATGCAAACATATGCTAAATAAGTTAAGAGGATAATTGCCCCACATAAGGTTAATTGTTAGAATTGTTTCCATTCATGTGAGATGATAGCTCTCCTGGTCCAAGAAGGTGGCTAGAGAGAGATAAAAAATCTCAATCGAAAGTGAGCTGGAAGCAAGAAATGGAAACACCATATATAATCAAAGAGAGCTGCTGGAGTAGCTCAAAAGTCACAAGGTTGGCACAAGTTAGGTGGCCAGAATTGTTGACACTAAGCTAGAGTTGGTGTCCATTAAATCCTATAAATAGAGGCACCATTTGGAGAGCAAATAGGAGCATAATAGAGAGAAACATGCGAGGAAAGAAAAAGAGAAGGGCTGCCAAGGGAAACAACCTTGCTGCCTTATGCAGAAGCTGCAAGTGCAACATTAAACGAATGGAAGTTAAGTGAGTTGACGATCCTCCTCCTCCATGAATGTGTAAATGTGTACCGCTTTTCTATCTCTAATAATATAGACTACTCTTGTGGATGTAAGCGACTTGCTGAACCACTTTAAACATTGTGTTGTGCGTGCTCAGCCTCCAACGAGCATTGATCTTTTACACCGCGCGGTCCACAACAAAACCTATCAAAGAAATTATATTGTGTGCCATTAGTGATAATGCCCAATCATGATTCATTCACAAAATGAGGGAATGCAATGCAGATCCTAATCGTGGCAAAAACATCAACAAGCAATTATTGATAGTCTCATGGGTTTCATGCTAATGGTTAAATGATTTGCAACAAGCAAGTTTAATGTCATTAAAGAAAACTGTGTTGTAAATTGTTGTATGAAAATGACAAAACATTTGAAGCAAGTAACCATAAGGTGCGTCCGTTCACACATTTGACTAAACAACCAAGGGAAAAGAATAAGCCAGAAATCATAGCATCATGAGTATACCTACAGTACTAGACCTGAGCTTAGTTCATGTTTGGTATTGTGTCTTCACCTGGGTTTGGGTGTGTTTGTCTTGGAAAAACATTAAATTAATGTTTTTTTTAGTATTTTTAATGATTTTGATATATTAATATCTAATTATTATAATGCATTTCTAAATAAAAAATACTTTGATGAAAAATATGGATATGAAGGGATTGGAACCTGGTAGGCATTCCCGTCAAGAATTGACTGTTTTTTGAATTTTAGCTTGCAGGAGTAGCTCTGATTCCCCTTTATATTCATTGTACCATAGTGATTACAGTATAGTTTTCCTAAAATGTGGTTGTAAATAGATGTTGTCACCAGATAAGAGAAAGTCAGCTTAGCAAGTACCTTATAAAGAATCGTAAGTGCTATTAAATGTAAAAAAAAACCCCTTACTCCACTTGGAAATTTCTCCATCATCAAGCTCTAGAGTTAAAATTTAGGCTGAATTGAAAGACTCCAAAATTTACTTTTTAAATTGTTGTCACCCTAAAACTTCCAACCTCACCTTCACAATGTCAAGCAACAATCATTTGGTGATGACTAGCCTGTTTCTAGATCAGACAAACTAAAGTAGGATGTTCTCGAGTATTTGAAGAGATTAAAAGGTTTTGGAAGACCTGACAATCAGATATGTCGCAATTACACTATATGGAAAACCTAACTCAAATACATTTATGGACGATTGACAAGTCCAAGATAAGAAAATATCCGGCAGAGTCAAACAACCAATATTACAAAAACTAACATAACTTTTGTTTTGATGATCACTGGAATGTGTTCGAATACTTTTAAATTAGGCTTGGAAAATGCTTTTTTTTTTCAGTTTCAGTTTTTTCTATTTAATTTCATATTTTGACTTTGAATTTTCCTATTTGTCTAGGATTGTTTTTTCAATTTTGGTTGAGATAGGAGATAGACCTATTTAAGTTATTATAAACCTCTTCTGTGAAGGAGATTTTGTGGCAGAAGAATGTTATTCAAAATATAACAGTCCAGCTAATGTATTTGTTTGACTCTTTTCGTGAATTCTGTCTTCTAGTGTCCATTAATTCTTAACCTAGTTAGTTCAGGCTGCAGTGGCCTTTGCTACTTTCGGACAATGACTGTTTCCAATAGATATGTACAAATACGTTTTTTCTTGAGAAGCAATCATGAAAAACCATGTCATACTAAACATGTATAAAACAGGAATAGCAATTGCTTATGATGCTTCTGGCATTGAAAACGATACCTTCTCAGAGAAAAAGCTAATGCTTTTATCCGGATAATCGGTCTCATATGTCTCCCCCAGAAGTGGATCGAATGGCTTGCAATGTCTTCCATCAGTACAAGCATATCCTGATACTGCAAATGCCGCCACATTGAATGTTCACACAAGGCTAATGTCTTCCATCAGTACAAGCATATCCTGATACTGCAAATGCCGCCACATTGAATGTTCACACAAGGCTATTGCCCCGCAAAAACTTCTCCAAGATAGTAAGCAAATATAATTTGTTAAAAGAACAGTAAAGTGTGAAAGGGTGATGAGTTTAAGATTCTTCCAATAAAACTAAAAATCTGTACACTTGGGCACTGAGATGAAAGACTTCCATCAACACTGGAAATGGTGCAGAATAAAAATAACAAAACATAGTTTAGTGACTCCATTTGGCTTTAGGACCACACTTCCACAGTCAAGCACAGAGACCTTGCAGCAACAATATTTTGATTGATATGCAGTAGTTCACCCTAGTACCGCAGCTACACAACTGCAAACACTACCAGAAAATTGATAAATACAAAAGGAAATACCGAGGGAATATTTCCTTTGGTAAATTTCCGAGGGATTTTACCGACGGAAATATTCCCTCGGTATATACCGAGGGAATTACCGTGGGAAAAAAAATTAAAACAAAGCAAAAAAAAAAATGATGACGTGTCATTTTTACCAACGGAATTACCGACAGAATAAATTCCGTTGGTGATTCCGTCGGTAAATTTGTTGGTAAATTGTGAACACTGTTCATCATGTTAATTACAAAGGGAATCACCGACGGAATATTCCGTCGGTATTTTCCA
>Ga0307515_10002560_pt1 | contig 39227 bp, 50 predicted proteins | sample 17_EM_MG_FD_194513 | JGI IMG/M metagenome (GOLD analysis project Ga0307515, IMG submission 194513) | Populus trichocarpa ectomycorrhiza microbial communities from riparian zone in the Pacific Northwest, United States - 17_EM | ecosystem: Host-associated > Plants > Roots > Unclassified | place... | reverse complement strand
CCCCCCCCCCCGCCCGCTCTGGAAGTATGCATGCTTACCCAAGCCGTTTCTAAAATTCCAGCGAACCTCTGGGCGATTAACCTCACTCTGGACCTCGAGGATCGCGAGTTTTTCCTTTAAACCCTTGGTGAGCTCGGGATCGGGGTTGGGTGAGCTTTCCGCCTCCCGCAGAGCCGATTGGTTATAATGGGCCTCAGCTCTAAGAGCATGTGAATCTTGGCGAATATAACGGAGAGCTTCATCGAACGCGGGCAGGACACCCGGAGCAAGGGGCCTGTTCCATTGGCGCGGTCTTTCTGGGTTAATGTGTGGTCGACGCGTCTTCCAGTTACCGGAACGCGACAGGGGTGTTTTTTTGTCGTCAGATGGAGACGGAGGGGAAGTAGTGGACTCGGAGGAGGTTGGAGGTTGAGCTTGTACGGTAGAACTGCAGCGAACCCAGGCAGAACGGGCGGGAGTGGACCTTTGGCTGAGGCGGAGCATTGGGCCAGGTGGTTTCGTCACAAGTCCAAATTGGGAAGTGACTCAAAGCATCCGGGTTACTGAAAACTATGCGGGTGAACCAACCGTCGAACCAGATAAAGTATTCCCACTCGTCTCTGGCAGCTCAGATCTTTCTCTAAACAGTCCCATTCAGGCTCACAAATGTCTCTATCGTCCGTCTGAGAAAAGGCGGAAAGCGGTTTGAGGTCGGTCCTTGTTGTGCCACTGTTGATCACGGACAGACGGTTCAGTGAACCTACACAGATTGCGTGCTACAAGAACAAAGTACAAGAGTGGAGGAATGGAGTGTGAGCGGCACTTTTTCTCAAAATTTCAACATGAATCTCAATACCGCGTTCAGAGAATCCAACATCGATGATGTATTACAAATCTCGAATATCTTCGTCAATGTGTCCAAGGGGGAAGTGGCAAAGGCGAACGATCTGGAAAAGGCATTCGGAACATCGAATACCAATGATATCGTCAAGGAGGTGGGCTGACTGGCCTTCAACCCCGTGTTGTGACGGGGATGAATGACGTCTCAAGCAACTTGTCAGATCCTAAAGAAGGGCGAAGTGCAAGTAGGCGAAAAGGAGCGGGAACACGACATTTCCTCCTTGAGAAAGGAACTTGCAACTCTTGTGGCTGAGAAATGTGTAGATCCCTCCACACAACGGCCATATCCAGTCGGTATGATCGAGAAAGCAATGACGGAGGCGGGGTACAGTGTCAAGACAAACAAGACGGCCAAGAGTCAGGTAGGAACGGGACGGTCGTTTAGTGACCTCAGCCTGACGCTTTACACAGGTTTCAGAGTGCATAAAGTTGCTTCAGACATCGTCAAACCTCCCGATACAACGCGCTCGGATGCGGGTACGAGTCACCGTACCGACAAAGGATAGCAAACGATTGCGAGAACAGATATTGGAGGGAGCTGAGCAAGTGGAAGACGAAGAGACGGGCCAGACGGAGTGGGAGGTGGTGAGTGAGGCTAGTTTTCAGTTCATTTCTAACCGCTCACGTCCGGCAGGTGATGTTGATCGACCCTGGACAATTCAGGGTGATTAACGAATTGCTGCAGAAGGAGTGCAAGGGAAAGGGGAAACTGGAGACGATGACGTTCACTGCTACTGCACAGACGAACTGACGTCGACGAGGATGAGATGTCGTGGGATTTTGTGGTCGGGAAATGTAGTTCCGGGCGGCAATACAGTGGATCTTTTTTGCAACTGTAACCATGAACGATAAAAATGCCGAGATCCGTCTCGCAGTCGTAAGTTTCCGGACCGCTGCCGCTCCCATCCATCGGCATCTGATACCCCATAGGCATTGGTGGCTTTACGGTTCAAACCAATCAGACAGTCGTGCATTGGTAAGCGGACGCCATATGATCTCCACCTTTCTGATCCGACTAAGTTACCTTTCAACAGCATACGCGCTAGACCTTCAGGATAGATTCCCTCGTCCTGGGGGCGATGCCGAGAACACGCGGGTGGGTGTGGAGTGGAGAGAGAGGGCGTTGGAGCTCGAGACTCGATGTCTGAAACTTGAACGGATGTTTGAGTGGGACAAGTTAGGTACGGGTCTCAATTGATATAATCACGCGAGCGGGCAGGCGGTAAAGATTTTTACAGAGCGTCTAGTCGAGACAAGTACGGCAGGAAACGCGATACCAGATGAGGGGAAAAAGAGGGATAAAAAGAAGGACAAGGCTGAGAATAGAACAAGGATTGGTCTGGAACGAGTGCTTAACGGCAAGATGGCTGGCCACAGTTCGGATAGTAAGCGTTCCTATGATCTATGAGATTATCATCACCCTTCTCCTCATCTGGACATTCGCTAGGGCTGATTGCAATCAGTGCTCGATCGGCATTGGCGATATGCGAGCGCCTGATGAGGGCACAAGGTGGTCTGCTGACAAGGCCGTCCGACTCGGTGACGGAGAGGGAGGAGTTTTCATTGACGGTGATTCCGGTTACGTTTGCCGTTGCTCGTTCTGGGCTCGAAGAACTGGGCAAGATGATTGTAGAGGTAATGGCGGACGTCAGCCGAAGCGCGACGGAGATCTGTGACGTTCTTGCGGCTGTTGACTGGATGCTCCGTGAAATACTCCAGAGCCTGTTTGCGGTCGATCAGAAGTTGGTAAAGGCTATCGGTTTGCGAGCCAAGCAAGTGAAACAGCTCGAGAGGCTGGTCGAGGAGGAGTGCGATCGGACATTGGGCACACTGACGGAGACGGTCCTCTTGTGGTTGGTTCGATCCATCTCCCCCTGGACGGAGCGGATGTTTGAGAGGTCGGAACAGACTGTGGATATTCCCATGGAGCTCATCGGGATACTGGAAGGAGGGTTGGACGCTGTGGACAAGTTCGGACTCAATGGAGGAGCAAGGAGCGTCAGAGACCGGGTGGCACTGGAAGCGTGTCAGGAGCTGGGGAGGTTGCCAAGGAGGATACCCGTTGATGGCGGCAGCAGATCCGTCCGTGAACGAAAGCAAATGCTGGCAAAGAAAGAGGCGGTGTGGTATTTGGGGGCTGTTCTAGAAAAAAGCGTGGGTGCTGCTGTCTCGGCGAGGATTACCGGCCGACTGGTGGACAGCGCAAGATTGGCGAAGTTGAGCGCGGTAGAGAGTGAATTTGTTCTTGGGCGGGCAATCGCGGAATAGCCGAAGAATAACCGACAGATCGGATCTCACACGTGGCATCAGTCGAAATAACCAAATAAATATTCTTATTCTTACTTATTTCACTATCCCTCCCCCGGCCACTTGTATCCTCCTCCCTCCTCCTCCTCTCGCGTCTTCGCTCGTCATTATGTCTGCTGCTTTCTCCTCCACCCTCAGATTCCTCATTCCATCCCTCAACCCACTCGATGACGCAAGTTCTAACAGTATGTCCACCTTGTCATCACCAGTTCCCTCCGCTTTCTCACACTAGCCACCTCCGTTCTTACAGCTGGCTTCGTTTCCCCTTCTTCCTCCGTCACCTCTCGTTCGCTCCGAAGAAATGAACATCTTGCCGTGCTTCTTCCCAAGCACCTTTGGAAGGTTGGAGTTCCTGTTCACTATTCTCTTCATTTCCCAACTGACGTGTCATGCACATCCAGCCAGATTCCCAGGCAAGCCACTGTGATGTTTTCAACTGTCGCAAGCCCTTTACCTTGTTTGGCCGCAGACATGTCCGTCGCTTTATATTCAGTTGCTATTCCTTCGTCTGATTCCGATTCATCCTCAGCACTGCAGGAAGTGTGGTGGTATCTTCTGCGCTGAATGCAGCCCGTACTCGATCCCCCTTCTAGACACCTCCAATCTCAACTTTATCCACCCCCCTCGGGGTGTTCCCATAACCGCATTCGAATCCCCCTCCTCTCCGATCGCTCCATCCAGAGTCTGCGTCGAGTGTTATGACCAGATCAATGGTCTCCCAGCTCCGCCAAGGACCCCAGACCTTTCCTTCTCTAGCCCATTAACCTGCGACACCAAACTCCCAAATTCATCCAATTCCTCTGTCATTTCCACCCCATCCGATTCCGTCTCTCATTTACCGAGACCCGCTGTTAGGCGAACCCACACTCTGCCCGACTTTCCACATATCCCTCCTCCACCGCCCTCCCACGGGCCCGGATCTGACGATACTCTCGGAGAGCTAGCCGCTTATCCCCTTCGACATTCCTCTGCGATATGCAAGAAGACTGGTGGTGGTCGTTGGCGTCCCAAGAAGACGAATACCATTGATGGTTACCGGATACCTGGGTGTAAAGCCCAGTTCGAGGTCGACATGGAGCGTGAGGAAGAGGAGCTCCGTCGTCTCAAGTTGAATCCGGTTTTCAGAGACGGAGGTCAGTGTCCTGATCCCCACTTTCATTTATTTTCTTCCGTTTTGCTCACAGTGCCTTCCCCCCCAGATTTCCAGTATCGTGCGCCCCGTGAAATCGAACCTCACTCCCTCCGAGGTGTTGGTCCTCTCGTGCTTTCCACTTTCTGATCGCTCTCTTGCTATCGATGTTCCTCGCTTTCTCACTCTCTCCCCTTTGGGTTACTTGGTCATGCTGCGCTTATACCGTACTTATGCGTCCCACCCACCTCCGCCCATTCTTGTGCATACTTATAGATGTTTCATTCTATAGTAATACTCACCCTTGCATGTATCTCTTTTGTACCACCAGCCCTGTCACACTTGTGTTCATATATCAAATTGATTTTCTCATTAGCGCTCGATCGATCATTACCTACCTCCCTCTCTCGGATTGTCATGTCCTCAATCCTATGAGATACTTGACCCGTACACGAACGGTCCTTGCACGCCCTCGACACCCATGCTTGGATCATCCTCGTCTTATATCCCGACCTCTGTCGTCGCTTGGGGCTGTGAACCCTAACAGACACCTTTATTCACCCGTCACTGACGACGTTCCGCGTTTCGATTGGAGGTTACGCGTTCCCAGCCCCAAACCCCCGCTCAGTACCGTTCAAAAGGCCCTCGAAAGGCGGGTGCAGCCCCCGCTCCCCACAAACAACTACCCTTATGATGCCCACATCCAGAAGTACAAGGATCAGTCCGTGACGCGCCGTGTTCTCTCCCTACCATTTAGTTGCTCACCCCGTTCCTCCCTCCAGTTTCCTCCCCCTTTTATTATCCGAGCGTGTGGAAAATGAGGCTGTCGTGAGAGAACGCCTCTCGAACTGGAGCTTAGACCGTCTCAAGCGAGAGGGCTACTGCGTCACAGGTACCAAGGCGTACTGGGTAGACTTCCGAAAAGCTGGAAGACCTATTGCTTGTTTTGCCCTGGGCCCTGGTATCGTTTTCCCTCCACACATCTTTGAGTGAGGTTTCGTCCATTCTATGTTCTGCGTTTTGCGTCTAAACTCTTGGGATGTCCAGGAAGGGCTCTCCCATTCTCGTCTCTCGGGCCGACCCCCTCGAAGACGTTCCTTATACGGGCAATGTCATCGATCACAAACCGACCCAGATCAGGATTGCCTTTCAAGAGTCCTTTCCCGAGCTCGAGAAGGGATGTTGGAGGTTCGACCGTTCGTTCCTTCGTCGAAAGATCCACAGACTTCCCTCGATCTTTGTGCAGGTTGGACCTTGGCCAATCAAACATCGCGCACCAGCGCATGGCCACGGCAATATCTCGCCTTTCACATGACGTGTCCGCTATCGAGCAAGCGGCGGGTGATGGACAAAAGTACGTGCTTCGTGGGACCCACCTTCGCCATGTCCTCCTCGACTCGTTTTCTCCAACCTCCGAGTCCACACACTCTACCCCTCTCCAGCGAGCAGACGAAGCCAAGTACGTCTCTCACGAAACCCTCGACCACGGGAGCAGAGTCTTCAAAGACTCGACAGGCGCTTTCAAGGACGACATGAGAATCATGAGCTGGGCGAAGAGATATATACAACCTAACCCCGTTCGAGTGGAGGGAGACCCATATTTGCCGTTGAATGCCTCCCAAACCAGGGCGGTTGCGACGATGATCGCGGAGGGCATGAGCCTCATCCAAGGGGTACGTTCCCCCAGCACATGCTTTGGGGATTTAGGATGGACAGAATTGACCCTTTCGCAGCCCCCCGGCACCGGAAAAACGAAAACCATCATTGAAACCGTAAAACTCCTCAAGGTGAACTTGGTTGTTGTCTACTGTACCACGTCCTCTAACGCGTTTTCAAAGAAACACTTCGCCGTGGTACATCCAATTATGGTTTGCACATACACCAACGTTGCGGTCGACAACTTGGTGGAAGGTTTTGCGACCGCAGGGTTGGATCCGATTCGGATTGGCTATGGACAAGTCAAGTCGACCTTGCAGGAGCATTCTTTCGAGTTCAAGATCGAGCAACATCCTCTCTATCCAAAGTACGGGGTCGTCCTAGAGAACTTGAAGAGCCTCGAAAAGGATTTGAGCCAAACATATGCTCGTATTTTCGAACACCAGAAGCAGAAGGCTCCCCCTAGCGAGCTCTCGCGTTTGACAAGCCGCCGGGACGTTTTATACGCAAAACTTTCGAGGTTCAACTCCACGAAGCAGACTATGTACCAACAAATGCAAACAGAAGTGTTGGCCAGCGCGGACGTTGTGCGTTTCTTTGCCAGCCACCCCATACGAATTCCGTGTGCTTATGGAAACCTTTAGGTATGCACTACCTGCATCAGTTCAGGGTCTCGGTTGTTGAACGTCATGGACTTTCCCCTGGTCTTCTTGGATGAGGCTTCAATGTCGACCGAACCTGCTTCCCTCATTCCCCTCATGAAGGGCGTAAGCTGTCCGATGTTATCCCGCTGTCTGTCTGGTGATCAACTGTTTTCAGTCTCAACATGTCGCGCTCATTGGTGACCACAAGCAACTGCCACCAGTGATCGTGAGTCAGGAGGCACAATCAAACGGCCTCGGAATTAGTCTCTTTGAACGTCTCACGGAAGAGGGGGGTATGCATTGTCCCTCTCTTCCACGTCCATACCATAGCGCCTAACCGTCTCCCTAGCTATCCCCTCGGTCATGCTCGATATCCAGTATCGTATGCATCCGGACATCTCGAGATTCCCATCAGCAGAGTTCTACAATTTTTCCCTGTCGGATGGCACCGTTGATTCTGTCGGGAACGTCGCGCCATTTCTGGACCCTCCAATCTCAAGCCACCTGACGGCCAACCCTACTACCGGCAACCGACCCAGCCTTATCTTCTTAGATCATGCTGGATCCGAATCTCTTAAGGACCGGAGTAGAGTGAACTGGAATGAAGCGCACATCGTCTGTAGTATTGTCGAAGACCTCCTGCTTCACAACAAGGTTCGTATACTTCGCACATGCGGCGTGGTTGGTGTGTTGACTCCCTGTTTCAAGAACCTCCGCGGGTCGGACATTGGCGTGATAACCCCATACGTGGCGCAAGTTTCCCTCCTAGATCGACTATTCAACAAGAACAAGACAAACATAGAACGGTTCAAGCGGGTGCTAGGCGAACAGCGGGCAATGCAACTCGCCAACATAGAAATCAAATCCGTAGACGGTTTTGAGGGTCGAGAGAAGGAGGTCATCATCCTCTCGACCGTCCGGAACAACAGCCGGGGATACATCGGTTTCCTTGCAGACAGACGAAGGTTGAATGTTGGTCTGACGAGAGCAAAGCGGGGCTTGTTCATCGTTGGGAGCATTGCGACCCTGAAGGCGGGAAGAATCGACAAGGAACCGGCAAACACACTGAGCACAGATACGCATGGTAAGACGGGGAAAGGCGCAGAGGCCTGGAGACGGTTTGTGGAATTCCTGAGCGACAGGGGGCTGGTTTTAGAGCTGAGCGGGGAGAGACTGCAAAAGACACTATACGGTAACTATGAGAAGGCGGGTGGGCTCGTTGATAGAGTAAACTTCTGAAGGTGTAGGGTATTATATCTAACTAATCCAGACGCGCGGCGGGATGCTTCAAAGTGAGCAATGACGAACAGCACCGCTAGTCTTGAGATGTAAAAAAAAACAGTAGTGTACGACAACGTATATAGATATATATTTAATGAACGCGAGAACTCATTCCTCCGCAGAGACACCATCTCCTAAATCCACTTCTTCCCTCATCCTCTTCTTTCCAGCCGACCGCACAACTGGTGATTCCTCCGGCACCGGAAAACCCCCAAACCTTCCACCACTTGTGAGGCCCCCAAAGCCCATCGGGCTCTCATACAAACGTCGAGAATGCAACACACGACTGATGGCTCCTTCCTTCCTCCGAGTAGGACTATCCTGCAGCACCGGCCGGGGGGTGATCCCAGAGACAGAGTCGACGCGACCCATGGTTCTGCTAACGGACCCCGTAGGTTTCCTCGAGGGAGTATGGAAGCCGATTCCAGTGGTATTCGTGCGAGAGTTGTAGGACCAGGGGCCGATACTTTTTGGAGTAAATGTACTGAACTTCATTCCCCTGGATGGAGTTGTCGTAAGATCAAAGGTGGGTTCACCACCCCCAACGTTGATGGATAGGTTTGGTGTCTCGTAAATTCGTGCGAGCCCACTGGAAGAATTTTGCGGCGTCGAAGGGTAGCCCTTGTTGGAGTAGGCCGTTGAAGAAGAACCAGAAAGTGGCTCGAAAGAAGCGCTGTCACGGGTGGGTGTAGATGGGCGCGCATGAGGACGCCATGTTTGAAAAGGGGACCGTTCAGAATCGCCAACGAAAAAAAGGGGATCCTTGGGTGAACTTCCCGGACAGTCGTCATCCGTGGGAACGATGGTAGGTTCGGAAGAAGGGATTGTGGGTTCAGGAGTGACGGTTCTACGGGAGTCCCTCATGCAACCGGTGCAATACCAAGGATCGGTTTGTCCACCCAATTCTCCAACATTCCTGACACCGATGCACCGTAAGTGATACCACCGTTCACAGTCATCACACTGGACCAAACCACGGTCTTTGACCTTCCCTTCGCAAACGCAGAAAGCCTCGTCTTCCCCACTTCCTGAGCCATCACTCGAGAGGTTGGATTGACGTGCCTGTGAGGCACGACGAAGGGTCAAAGTTCTCACGGCGCGTCTCGATAGGAGAGCAGCTCGAGCGTCGGCAGGATCGCTGGGGAAGACCATAGTTCCTATCCTCCGTCGGTCGGTCGCCTTGATTGGGACCATCTTCCCCCTACCCCTCCGGCAAGGCATAGGTGGATGTTGGTACAACTCCCCCCAGGCAGAAGAAGGCATAATTTCTTCGCCCTCACTTTCTGAGTCGGAATCCCGGTCCAAAAACTTCTCTATCCAGTGTATCTTCTCAGCTTGAGCCTCCCAATGGGCGTGGACAAGTTGATCAGCCTTGAGAGACCACGGGAATTCTGCGTCAACCCAGTCCGGACCGGCCGATCCTGAGTCCACGAATGTTCCAGGGGTGCCGGTAATGCCTCGCTTTGAGGGCGGCGCTTTCCCGGTACCGTTTCCTTTGGGCTTCCGTTTGCCAACAGGACGCTTTTGTCGAGTGGAGTTTCCGCCATTAGAAGTTTCGTGTAGGCTCGCTTCCTCTTCTGCGTTGAGGAGAATCCTGCCCCTGCCCTCCACATCGACGATGCGTAGTTTTGAGGTACATGGGGTGGAGGCCACGAAGGATTCTAACCGTTTCCGCTTCCTCGTCTCGTTCTCTGTGCGCGGGGCGTTGCTTGGGGGAGGAATGGAGGGCATGGTTAATGGATAGGACCGGTGAGCCGAAGGAGTTGCAGGTGTAGGGTGACGGAGCCAGTCGAGAGTTGTTTGCGAAAGTTGTCCGTCATGGCTGACTCCGCTACGGTGAACGTAGCCGTTAATCATTAAGCTCTCTTCAAAGCTCTCCTCGGATGTCTCTTGAAAAAGCTTCAATCGTCTACCTCTTGCAGGTGTCTCGATTACGCCAAGGGACATAGGAACGTGAGGGTATGGACCGCCTAGAAGCGGGGGGTTGGTAAGGGGTGATGGGGTTCGTTGAGACCGTTTAAGGCAATCCGGGCGATGGAGCTCGGTTTCCTCAGTTTTTAAGGGGTGGGGATTGGCAAGAAGGTTGGCTTCACTGTTTAGGACACGGAGAGGGGATGGGGTGATGATTGGTGGTTGGGTTTGAGCATTGTATTGGGAGAAGACATCGTTTACGAAGACGGGGGAAGAGGAGGCTTGAGGGCTTTTCTGTGGAGTTGCGGTTTTGGGTGTTGGTTCTTCAGTAGAGTTTCGCTCAACGAAAGGGGATGACAATCGAGAGGGCGGGGCGGTTTGACGGATTCGGGTGGGAGTTGCGGCCCCAGATCCAGGATCGAGAGGACTAAAAACGAAAGTTAACAAGCTTTGAAGGGAGAGTAAAAGGGGGGCGTACGAGACTGCCTGCCTGGGACTCGGTGGTGTGCATGTGCTAGCCGATTCCTTAATACTGTGTGAATACCAAAGATGAGGATGCTTACCGTTGTGGAAAGGGAGACTTTCTCGTGCGGGCGAGTAGAGGGCTAAAAGCGGGATAAGAGGGGGGAGACGAATGAAGAGGGAAGCAGGACAGACCTCGACTCTGGGGTCATGAAACTGGAAACATGCTGCTGGTCGTGTTTGATGGTTTGTGTCATCATCGAGGCATTTCGAAAATGTCTGTGACACAGTTAGATCACAAGCTGTGGACGATTGGGAGATTGCGCACTCTGTGACGGATGGGGAACGGTCCTGTCCGTGGAGGTAGGAAAGACAGGTGTTGGGACTATAGAGGCCAAGTGAGCAGACGGCCGGGCGGTCATTGAGTTAGATAGGCTTGCCTTTGGGGTGTTGGGAGCTGTGAAGTGCTGTAGAGTCGTGTGTGAGATATTGATACTGTGGGTGGATGAGATACTCACTCTGGAGAGGACATGGGGGATGGAAAACCCTCCTGACTGAAAACTCCCAAAGTTCAACTGACCTTCCCGGTTCGACGAGTCTGCACGTGATCGCGGCAACGGAAAGAAAACCGTGGCCAAAAATTAAAATAAACCAAAATGGCGATAACCGCCCTCGAGTTCTACTGCGGGATAGGTATAAGAGTGCATGTATCTCTATTGTTCACCGCTCACCCAGACACGCAGGGGGTCTTCACTATGCCCTTGAGAAGAGCTCTATCGATGCTCGGGTCCTTGCCGCCTTCGATTGGGATCAGCTCGCCTGCAGAGTGTACTCTCATAACTTCCCAGAGACTACCGTGAAACAGGTCCACATACTCCCCACCCATACGAATCGAGTGGGAGCTAAGAACACCATAGGTCGATATATGCACATTGACCGCTGAAAATCTGGCGACGCATGTAGCCGACCTCTGGCTCCTGTCCCCATCTTGTCAACCATATACCACCCTCAACCCAACGCCTAGGGACAATGGGGACCCCCGGGCTAAGTCTTTTCTCCACCTCATCAACGACGTCCTCCCGTCCTTGGCTGTGTCTAACTCTCTTCCCGGTCGGCTGATTATCGAGAACGTGGCTGGGTTCGAGGTATTTTACCCTCCCGCCCCCACCTCTTGCTTCCCTACTGAGCCCCAACCGCAAGACATCCTTGACGAGGCGGACGCTGCTTACAGTGCTTTCCTGCCTCGGATACAATGTTCTCGAACTCCTTCTCACTCCGTTGTCGTTTGGCATTCCGAACTCTCGCCTTCGGTATTATCTTCTAGCTCGATTCGAACCATTCTCCTTCCCAGGTGAAATTTTCACTGCGAGAATCTTGAGGCACATCCCAGGTCGTGGAACGGATTGGGTAGATGATAGGGGTCAGTCAGAGGTAATCCCCGGTGCAAGGGCAGTTCGAGATTACCTCGATCAAGAAGAATCAAGTCCCGGTGACTGTACCATACCCCCTCGGGTTCTTGAGAAGTGGGGCAGATTGTTCGACATTGTTCTCCCGGCCTCGTACAGGACGTGCTGTTTTACTAGGGGTTCGTAAAACCCATCACCAGTTCAGTGAGCCCCCTAACTATCTGTAGGATACACCAAGATGGTCGAACGAACCGGCTCCATCCTTCAGGAGAACGAGTCGCTGGATGTAAGTCCCTGACCACCCCGATCTGTGAAACGGAGGTTAACCTCATTAACACAGACGAAGGAAACATTCGATCGTTTCCTCCGAGCACAGGCCGAAGGTGCCCCCAATCCCACAGCGATTCTAACACCTCTGCGTCTCCGGTACTTCTCACCAGGGGAACTATCGAAACTTTTTGGGTTCGGTACCGACTCCGGGCCGTTTACTTGGCCGGCAGAGGTTACTGCGAAGAGTAAATACAGGTTGATAGGAAATAGTGTGAATGTTCATGTAGTCGCCGAGCTCATCGATTATCTTTTTGAGTAACCAGACGGTCAACCGGTCACCGGTTACCAAATCGTCAGCAATCCGTCTGCGGAGCAACCGCGTCGGGTAGAAGGTTTTGGGTGCCAGGAGGTCAACGCTTTGACTAAAAATGATCGCCCTCTTGCCAGGCCAGGCGTGGGGGTCATGAACGGGCCCTTCCGATCGGCTGGATTAGGGTAGTTTCATCCACGTCGACAATGTCCGACCCGAAGAGACAGAGACAAACATTCATCATCGGTGTAGGATGTACCGCATTTGTGAAAGTGAGTAACTACCCCCTTCTACGACCCGATAGGCTCAATTCGGTTCATTCCAAAGCCCAGGCGACAGAGAGCGACGGAGGATGTTAGTCTGCTTCCACCAGTCCTAGTTCACGGACTAAATCACTTCTAGATGGGACTAGAAGCTGCGACTAAGGCGCTATTGGATGCGGGTAGGGCGACTTCTCTTTCTCTTGGAGTATCGTACGTTGAGTGAATCGTGTTTAGGTATCACATACGACTCTATCGAAGCAGCTCATGTCGGATATTGTTACGGAGACTCTACGACTGGCCAGGTACTTGCTATTCCCTGGGAGGATTCATACATCGCTGAAACAACGACCAGCGAGCACTATATAACCTCGGGTTGACCGGGATACCCATCGTCAATGTCAACAATAATTGTTCAACTGGTTCCACAGCGTTCTACCAATCCAACAACCTTGTGAAATACGGTGCCGCCGAGTGCGTCATGGCTCTAGGATTCGAGCAGATGACACCGGGATCCTTGGCATGTCCAGTAGTGTTGCTCCATCTCGCTCTTCTTTGACGGTGTTCCAAGGGTACTCACTTTCCGGATCGGCCAAGCCCATTGAAGCCTCACAGCGACCTTAGGGAAGAACTTGAAAACGCGTTTCTCGGCGCGAACAAAGGGCCCGGTGCGGTGCGGTTCTTTGGCGATGCCGGTACTGAGTACCTCAAGAAATACGGCGGAACTGTTGAACATTTCGCCAAGATAGGTAAGTGTACCCATCGTCCCCCCCCCGAGAGTCCCTTTCAACACTCCGTTTGAAGCCTCCAAGAACCACAAGCACTCCTTGAACAATCCTTATTCACAGTTCCGTAACGGGTGGAGCACCGAACAGGTCATGGCCTCTCCGGGAATTTCCAACGAACTCACAAAGCTCATGTGCAGCCCAACATCAGTACGCATCAATCGCAGTATCTTCTCCATTTCGAAGCTTTGACTTTCTCAAGGACGGTGCAGCGTGTTGTATCATTGCATCTGAGGATTTTATCCACCAACACGGGTTGGAGAATCAAGCGATAGAGGTCGCGGGGAATGCATTGGTGACTGATGGCGTCGAAACATTTGAAGCGCGGACCGCGATGGAGCTCGTTGGTTTCGCCATGACGCAACGGTGTGCCGACGAGGTCTTCTCTCAGGCGGGGTTCCCCAAAGGTGAGGGAAGAGATCGAGTAGCAGTCGTTGAGCTTCATGATTGCTTCGCGTCCAACGAGGTAAGCTTCCCACATTGTCTGAGAGTCTGTCTAATCAAGTACCAGCTGATCACATACGACGCCTTGCGGCTCTGCCCACCCGGAGGAGCTGTTGAGTTGGTCGCACAGGGTGACAATACTGTACTGTCGGGTACTGATCCAATTGCCCCTAATTTTCTGACATGCTCTTTCAGTACGGAGGAAAGTACGTGGTCAATCCAAGTGGCGGCTTGGAGGTGAGTCATACCCCCACGCCGTTCCACATTGCGAGGTTTATCCCCTTTAGGCAAAGGGTCACCCCCTAGGCGCAACGGGGCTTGGGATGCACTTTTACATCACAATGCAGCTGCGAGGATGTAAGCCTCATGCAACGCATTACCTAGACAAAATCTGACGAGCTGTGAAGGGGCTGGTCCAATGCAAGTTCCTGGGGCAGCAGAGAAATTCGGACTTGTTCACAACATTGGGCTTGGTGGTGCTGTAGTCTGTAGCTTGCTTCGTCGGCCCCAGTTCTACAAACCAGATGGCGAAAGCGGCATCAACAGGTGAGGTTACTCAAGTACGTCCAAGTGTATCGCCACTGAAGATCTACAAGGGTGGGGTACAACCATGGACATATTTGTCGGCCGGTGACAATGTCTGACGTCAACAGGGTCAAGTCGATAAAATCATCGAATTTTGTACTAGGGAGAGCAAAGCTCTGAAATCTCTAAACGCGTAAATATATATGTACTCCAAGGCATCCCGAGAATGAGTTTGAAGGCGTCCTAGGCCGAGCCGGAATGACGGTAACGTTTCATTCCCAAGATGGAGATGTCGAGTAATTGTTGGTGCCATTCCTTTCGCCGTGTGCGGGGCTCGTCGGCGACCAATGTGGCGATGTAGGGCTATAGGCTGGAGATGCGGGTGCTAAAACGGGGCGTTATTAGCGTTACCAGGCTGGCAGGAGATTGACTTACAGTAGGTGGGTGAAGTGGGTGCTGGTAGAGAAGTGTCAGGAACGGTTCAGATAGGGGAAGAAGGAAGTCACGAACAATATTTCGGCGAGGAAGGTGATGCCGGTGACGTTGGGGAGTACTTTGGTGACGACGGGGACATTTGAACCGGCGCTATCAAAGACTGTCAGTGTGTGGGTGCGGGTGTGGGTCTGTTGACGTCACTCACAAGCTGAACGTCGGCGGGGGACAAGGAATGGCGAGTCAGTAAAATCAAAATGATGGTATACAACACAGAACTGACTTGGAGAATCTGATGGGAAAGTTAGTGGGGGCTTTAGGTTACGCAGGGGAAGAGGACTCACACCGTGGAGATGCCGGACTAAACGATGGACTTGTGGGCGAATACCGAGGGGAGGTGGGGCTGAAGGATGGGGACTGGGGACTATACCGAGGAGAAGTAGGAGAGAATGATGGGGAGGTTGGGGAGTATCGAGGACTCGTGGGGGAATAGTTCGGCGAGGTGAGATTGAGGGCTGGGGAAGTTGGAGAGTATGTTGGAGACGTTGCGCTTCGTGAACGATCAAAGAATGGAGATGTGGAATACGGGGACGTCATGAACGGTGAGGTGGCTTGATAAGGGGATTGTGCGGGCACATATGGTGAGGTCGGCGAGTACACATTTGGGGAGCTTGGACTATACGTGGGAGGCGCAGGTGACATCCCGCCAGCACCTTTTGGACTCTGACCGAAGCCCAAGTAGGAGAAGTTGGCTGGGTCATCTCCACCGTTGACGGCCAACGGTGAGAATGCCGCTGCCTCTGCCCTGAATGAGGCATCGTGCCACATGGGAGAGTTGCTATCGTAGGGTGTCATCGCAACTTGTCCAGGGGTCATACCGCCATCTGTTTGGACAGCAAGCATGTTTTGAGCTGGCAAACGGTGGTCCACGATGACGTCCTTCAGCATATCAATGTCCAACGCAACATCGAAGGAACCCGTCCCCATGGGTGCCATCTGCCCGAACATCACGTTTTCGGCGATACCGTGGCAATCGTCCTTTTCTCCCACAGCGGCAGCTTCCATGAGAATTTCGACAGTCTCCTCGAAGGAACATCGCATGAGGGCCCCGGTGTCCGCACGATTGATACCATGCCGGGTGATTGCCATGAGAGTACCTCGATGGGTCATTAAATCGCAAAGGAGAGCGAGGTGCCGAAAGTTGACGTATGAACCATCGAATTCGATAACCTTTCGGAGTTCCTTCATGATTGCAGCCCGGGCGGCCTCGATTCCAAGGACGTTGAATATCTCCACGCAGCTGTTGGAATACGTCCGTCGGAAGTCCACGCCTTCGATGCACATGACGGTCTTTAGATTGACGCCATCAGTTTCCAACACCCACTCCTTCTCGTCGCGCCCTTTGATACTACCCTCTGCCGTGATGACGACCTTGTCGTGCTCTTGAAGGAAGACTCGTTCGATTCCCTTGACGCCACGTAAACTGACTGAATCCAACATCGTGTTCTCCAGTTGACGCAAGAAGACGTCTTCTTCGACCGTACCCATCCCATCTTCGTCCTTGTCTGCTCCACCCAACACTCGACAACGAATCACCAGCTTCTCCGAATTGTCCTCGCTCCAGATGACAAACAGATCGGTTTTGAAGCTCTCAGCGATCCTACCGGCCACATAGGGCATCGTAAGTTTGCGATCGATCATCTTTGCGCGGTCAAGCTCGAGGCGAAGGAGCCATGGTGATTGGAGGTGCAGTTTCGATTCCACTTCCTCGTCAGGGATAGCGAAAAACGATTCCACGAAGATGCTGTCTTCCTCGATAGTGGTAGAGCTGGGGTCCGGGTCGTACCAGATCTCGACTGCGGCTGTGACTGTGCGCAAAGTAGTATACGCAAGCTCCTGTTGTACGTTCTTGGCAAGGACCGGATCCTTGGCAATTTCGGGCTGGAGGTAGACAGATAGGGACGGCGTCTTGATGTTCGTGGCGACGTTGATGATCTCCTTGAGACGAGGAACCCCCAAGGTTACGTTTTTACTCGATACACCAGCGTAGTGGAATGTGTTGAGAGTCATTTGTGTTGCAGGTTCTCCGATCGATTGTGCCGCAAGAGTTCCACACATCTCTCCAGGATGAGCGACTGATTGGTTGAACTTGGTTTCGATCTCTCCTAAGACCCAGTCGAACGCCTCGCGATTGAGGTGGTGCCTCTCTAGAACCCGCCTGGTACTGAAAGTCGCTCGAAGGTGCATCCTGAAAGCCAAGGTTGCGTTCTGTTGTGCTTCAAGGCTGAGGGGATCGTCGCCGCGGACAACAACGAGCCGTTCTAATAGAGCTTTGAGGGCGTCAATGATGTATGCAGGGTCCAAGTCGCTTGGCTTCCGAGCGTCGATGTGGAAGATCTGTTTGGCATTTTCTACGATTCGGTGAAGGTTCACGGGTAGGTAGTGGGGGGAGCCTGAATCTTGTTGCGGGAAGACGAAATAACGGAGGAGGTGGCGGTCCTCCACGAGTTGTTTGTACTCCTCGTCTAACTTGGCCTGTAGCTCGAGGGAGCTGTCATCGATCCCTACTTGGAGGGTTCCGGGCATGAAGCCTCCAGCCGGATCGGTGACGTCGACGCGGTATTGGTGAGCAAACTCCTTGTTGTTGAGGGCGAACGTGTCAATGCTCTGACGCTCGATAAACGCTCCATCCATCCCGTCCTCGCCGTAGACAAACTGAATGAGATCTCCCAACGAGTTGCGCACTGTCCCGTCGTAGCACACCTGAACGTCTTCGAGGGCCTTCACCAATCGCCGCTGGATGTACCCTGTCTCGGCGGTCTTGACGGCGGTATCAATCAGCCCTTCCCTACCGGCCATGGCATGGAAGAAAAACTCTTGTGGAGTAAGACCGCGTAGGTAAGAGTTCTCAACAAAGCCTCTGGCTTCAGCGCTGAAGTCGTCCTTGTTGTAATGAGGGAGTGTGCGGTGGCGGAACCCAAAGGGAATTCGCTTTCCTTCAACGCTCTGTTGTCCTACGCAAACGGACATCTGCGAGATATTGATGAAGGAGCCTTTCGAACCAGCGACAACCATCTGTTTGACGTTGTTGTCTTCCTTCAGACTTTTTTGTGCGTACTGGCCAGAATGGTCTCGGGCGAGATTCAGCTCTCGTTCCACACGGCTCTCGAAGGACTCGCGGATGGTCATCCCTGGCGCAGCCTTCAACCGATCGTGATGGGCGTCTTCGATGATGCGTGAGACATTGGATTTCCGTTCAGCGATCTGTCGGGTGATGTAGGCCATGGTATTCTTGTCGGCGATGGTATCTCCGATTCCGATACTGAAGCCGTTGTGGAATAACCAGTAGTTAACCACCATTTGCAGGCCAGTAAAAAGGCCCCTCGTCGCCTCGGGACCCTTCTCTCGGAAGACAACGTGAACGAGACCACCTTGAGATGCCCCAACCGTCTTCTTTTCGACAATGCCGAATATGATCTCCCCGTTCTCGATCATGACCCCGTCGTCGAACACTGGGTTTGAGGATTTGGGGTCAGGTGAACGGTAGATGTTGATTCCACGGGGTATACAGAGCGACAAGATTTGCTTTCCGGTCCAGAGAGGCTTTGGCTTTAGAATGGCCGGGATGGGAATGTCTCCGCTCCAGTCTGGGACCCACAACAGGATGTTTTGAACTTGAGTCCAGTCCAGAAATGCGTCGCGAAGCGTGAATTTCCGGATGCCACACAAAGTATCCTGGACGATGCCCATGACCGGTTTGTTGGCTTGGGGAGAGATAATCTGCGGGGGAGGGGATTCGTCATAGATTCTGTACTAAGGATTGTTTTCCCCCTACCTGTCGGGGTACCCAGGCTATCTGGCTCAGCTCTGCCCTTGTTTCCTCGCTCTGGGGAATACTTTGGGCATATATTAGCCGCGAACCCCCTCGTATATCGTAGCTACGTACTGCATGTTCATTTCATCACCGTCGAAGTCGGCATTGTAGGGCGGGGTGCTGATGATTGTTGAGAAGCTAGGGACCTCTAACGTGCGGGTGAACTCACACAGAAAGGTTCAGTCGAAAAGCTAAAAGAGGGGTCAGGATGAGAGTGAACAGTGACAGAGACCGCCGGGCATACTGGAGTAGGGCATCAATCGCACGCGATGGCTCATCATGCTCATCTTGTGCAGACTAGGCTGACGGTTGAACAGCACAAAACTGGATAGAAATTTAAGGGTCGGTCTTGAAGGGTTGCGTATGCAGGGAAACGTACTCTCCATCCCGTAGATGTCTTTCAACAATCCAACCGTATTGGAGGAATGCATCCGCCCGTTTGTTGTAACGCAGATCTATGCGTTCACCAGTATCACGTACAACGTATCGAGCACCAGGGTAGGCTGTTGGGCCATTACGAACAAGTTCCTGGAGATACGCGATGTTGTGCGGCGTCACTGATAGTGACAGTCAGTGTGAGAACGGTGCCAAAACAAATCACGAACCTCGTTCGGGATACGTCAAGTTCATGGCTATGCTCCTCGGTACGCCGACCTCGTCGAGCTCGAGATTGGGATCCCCGGTGATCACGGTTCTGGCGGAAAAGTCCACGCGCTTCCCCATAAGATTGCCGCGGAGTCGCCCTTCCTTCCCTTTCAGGCGGGCGCGAATTGCTTTAACAGGGCGTCCAGATTTCTGGAGTGCTTGTGGAATACCAGCGATATCGTTGTCCATGTAGGTTGCGACGTGGAACTGGAACCCATTGATGAGTATGTCTAGGAGAGTAAAAAAGGTACACGGACCTGGAGCAGCTGCTCAAATTCTGTGATGACATGTGCAGGGGCTCCCTCTTGTTCACACCTGCGCACGTTCGCGGATGCTTTGATAATGTCTCCCAGCTTATAAGTCAGATCGTCCTCACTTCGCATGGTCCCACCATCAACGGCAATGCTAGGACGAACGGGCGGGGGTGGGACGGGCATCACGGTGAGAATCATCCACTCCGGGCGAGCATACTCATCGGATAAACCAAGTAGGTGAAGATCCGCGTCAGAGATTTTACGAAGAACGGCATAAACCTCTGATGGAGAGAATAGTCGTTTATCCGGTTGCAATGATTTCATTTCCTTGAAATACTGTGAGACAGTCAAATGGAAACGGATGATAGCACAATCACCTCATCTTCGTCCTTTGGCTTCTTGTACTGCACGAACAACTTTAACCCTTCCTTGCGGATCGTAGGTTGTACACCACCACAGCCACCGTGCCCTTTCTTCGGTTCCTCGTTTTCATTCCCTTCCGCTTCATCCTTTGGCTCATCGGCCTCGCAAGCCATCTTCGTCTTACAGAATGACCACACAACAGACATCCTCGTTTTTGGGTCACGAACATGGCGAATACGGTCCGCGAAACTGGGATCCGACTATATGTCCCACAATGTGATTCGGGGGGCAGGTAAGATGTCAGTGATACATTGCCAAGGCGGTTGTGCCGAACGATGGGACCAAACACGGAACTGGGGATAAGGGACTACCAAGTGCAAGCGAAACGCCTTCGAAAGCGAGTCGCTACCTCCACCAGCGCAGGACAGGCATGCGACTGGATCACGTTTTCGCACTCCTCGTTCAGTCCCCATTTCACCTGACCACGGGTCCTCCGAATCTCAAAGCCACGCGAGCCTGACGACAAGCAGCGACTAAGGAAGGGAAAACGACCCTCATAAGAGGGTGAACGTAGCACAGGCTCGGGGTTCCCCGATTAAGGAGAGAGCCCCCAGAAAATTGGGTGGTGGGGAACGAAACGAGTAGAGGAAATGTTGATGCGACTCACGATGTCAGCCTTTAGTCTTCCACAATTAACACAGACACATTCCAAGATCTTCTTGACTTTCACGATGAAGCCTGACGACGACTTGTGAGCAGACGATGGGAAGACAATAATATACTTGCATACCAGGATGAAATACGGGACGAGCCAATTCGATGTGTCCGAAATGTCCAGAGCACTCTGACATGCCTTCTCCACACGTCTGACATTTGAAGTTTCGATCTATGGTTCCCATCCTCGGATCCATCAATCCTCCAATTTTTGGCCGGTGTGTGGTCTCGTCCATCACCTCCGGGTGCTCAACTTTCGCGACCGAGTACGCTTTCTGGGACATATGAGCGTGAAGAACGAGAAAGGAGGGAGAGAGACATACAATTTCTTCGGGGGAAAGAATACCGAATTGAACTTCGCGTACTTTGCGGATTGGTGCTGCAGAATAAGCAAACTGATGACCTAGCATGGTTGCAAAAAGGAGAGAGCCAAAAAAAGGAACTGGGCGTAGAGGGCCGCGAGCAGGGGTTGATTAACCGATAATAAATGGAGGTATAGTACTTTGAGGCGCGACGGTGGAAGGGCGACGAGCTGTGAAGTTTAGCGTCCAGGCAAGCGAGCGGGGTCGGGAGCGACCAGAGTACGTGGAACCAGTCAGATTCGACGATAGTCGCGAGCTGAAACAGGGTGTTGGACGGGGTCGACGTCCAGGACGATGACGGTCTCAACACAAGGGGTGGGTATCGAGAGAGCCGGCTGGCGTGGTGTGGCTGACTCACGGCGGAGTCCGAATTTCCTCCCTTTTAGGAGGAATGCTGACTAATACGCGTCCTCTCCCAGCCAAGACTGTGCATAATCCCAGAGGAATCTGCTTACTCTCAACCCACCACCAGCATCGCAGACGATGTCTTCCTTGGGAACATGGCTTTGGGGTACATCTCAACTCGACGATGCTATAGGTGTGTCTTTCTCCGAGCGATGCATTCACCCTTCTCCGCTCACTGGGGGCCGCAGACAGGGCAACTTCAGAGCTCTTACCTGCAGGTTCCGAGGACATAGCCCTGAGTCTCGAAATTTGTGACCAGATCCGGTCTAAATCTGTTCCCCCCAAGGACGCTATGCGCTCTCTGAAGCGAAAACTTGATCACAAGAATCCCAACGTTCAACTATCTGCGCTAAGCGTATTGCTCTCACCCATATCAATCGACATGGGTCTAACCCACCTTGCAGCTCGTAGACCTATGTGTTAAAAATGGAGGCGACCACTTTCTCGCAGAAATTTCGTCCAAAGAATTCATGGATAATCTCGTTTCGATCCTCAAGTATCCGGCTTTGAACCCACAAGTTAAGGCGAAGATTCTGAGGCTGGTACAGAGTTGGGCGTCCGCATTCGAAGGGAAACCTACGTTTGGCTACGTTTTGCAGGTACACAAGACCCTGAAAAGCGAAGGTATGAGGGCCAATCCTTTCCGGGAAGCGGGGCCTTACGAACCCATAGGTTTCAGCTTCCCCCCACAAGACCCGGCGTCCACTTCATCGGCAATGGTTGACACTCAGACTGCCCCAGATTGGATAGACTCGGAAGTTTGTATGCGTTGCCGCACACAGTTCACTTTCACGAACCGGAAGCACCACTGTCGCAACTGTGGCCAAGTCTTCGATCATCAGTGTTCGAGCAAGTCACTTCCTTTACCTCATTTCGGCATCACTCAAGAGGTCCGCGTTTGTGACTCTTGTTTCGTAAAGCTGACTAGGCCCAAAGATAAAAAGTGAGTTTTCTGGGTTGGGTTTCGATGCGAGTGATAAACCTGCTGCAACGCAGCTTTGATGTCCTGAAGATGCCCCACCACCCCTCCAACACCCGTGGCTCGCGTAGTAAGGTCGTGCGAGACCCAGATACGGACCTTCAGCGAGCAATACAGCTGTCCCTGGAGGAGGCGGGCGTTTCTGGAGCTCTTCCCCGCTCTGGCTATACCCCCTCTCAACCACCCTCAACAAGTGCTCCTGTTAACGACCCCACCGGCTCGGGTCTCGACGATGACCCGGATTTAAAGGCCGCAATTGAAGCAAGCCTACGAGACGCACCGAACTCGATGCCGAGCGCCCCTTCAACTGCCGATTTTCCACAAGCTGCGGCACCGCCCCCTCCCCAGGTTGATGCTCAGCAAGAGTCTCACTTGCCAAATCGAGTATCAAATCTGCCGAATTACGACATGGACCTTCGAGAGTTGGACACGATAATGACGTTTACTCAGACTGTGGAACAGGCTCAACATGACCCAAGCGGCACAGATATTAGCCGTTATCCTAAGTTGAACCAGCTTTACGATCAAGCAAACGGACTACGACCAAAGCTTGCAATGAGTCTCGATGATACAAGCCGCCGGGAGAGTGAGTTTTTTTCCTCCGCGTTTATGGCATCGAGCTTTGTCGCTGATCCCGTATAGACCTGCTAACGGAGATGCACGATAAACTATCTCAAGCGGTTAAGCTCTACGACCAGTTGCTTTCCGCGCAGGTGGCGCACCCTCACAGGAGAAACACTGCAACTACTGGCTCGACATATCCGAGCGCACTCCGACAAGCAGGACCAGATACCTTGATGTCGCCGCCGTCTGTATCCTCCCCTACTTGGGTATCCCCTCAGATACAGCCCGCGATGCATGCACAAATCCAACCCCCATCTCCGCGTGTCTCTCATACATCTCCCTCCTTCATCACGCCTGTATCGCGCCCCATCGGGTATCACCCCGCCTCATTGCCTGCTCAACCCACACAAGTCGCGGATCCGCCATTGTTCCAAACTGCACTCAATCAAGGATACACGCAGATGCCGACGTATTCACACCCTGCGCCATCCCCCTCACAAGGAGCCAATCCCGCTGGAAATCTCCGCACGTTCTCGCCGCTACGACAAGGAGTAACAAATACCAGCCCATCTCCATTACCAAACTTTCCCACCGCACCTACTTTAGCCCCACAATCTAGTTACATGCCCTCCGTTCCACAGTCCACCATCCAGCAGCCCGATAGGCAAGAACCATTGTTGATCGACCTATGACTGTAGTATACCTCGTTACCTGTATGCGTAGCTTTTGCCAAACTGGAGATATGCTGCCGGGCTCTTTGCCAACCTAAGAAATGTCGATTCGCAGTACTTCCGCAAATGGAAATCATCGCAGTTGCGGGTTCAGCTCGCTCCTTTCCGCCCACAACCCGTCACCCCGTGTCCGCCTCCCACTACACTCCGCATTCTGGGAATTTGTCATGCAGGCCGCCCCCGCTACAGAAGAGGGCAAGATGCTCGGTGACGCCCTGAACACGGTCAAGATCCAGGTGCAACAGATGAAGCGGCATCTAGTACGTTGTCATTGTCTTCCCAACCCATGAATTCTCTGAACTTTTCTAGGAGTTGGATCAACTCATGGACGGGCTGAAGAGCGCTAGTGCGATGCTTGGGGAACTGCGCACTTCTTCTCTATCGCCAAAGCAATACTACGAACTGTGTGCGTTCGGTCACAAGGGTACCAATGGATCTCCCATCTAATAGGCTTCTAGACATGGCAGTTTTCGATGCTCTTAGGCACTTATCGAATTACCTATACGACGCCCACACGCAAGGCAAACATCACCTGGCAGATTTGTACGAGTTGGTCCAGTACGCTGGGAACATCGTCCCTAGACTGTACTTGATGATTACGGTCGGGTCGGTCTACATGTCCATTAACGATGCGCCGGTCAAGGAAGTCATGAAGGATATGATGGAGATGTCGAGGGGTGTTTTGCACCCAATCCGCGGGCTTTTCCTACGACACTATCTGAGCGGTCAGACTAGAGACCACCTACCGGTTGGTGTTGAAACAGGGTAAGCCGACAGCACGAGCCGCTGCTGCGTTGTACTGAAACCTTTTAGGCCTTCTGGTAACTTGCAGGACTCCATCTCATTTGTGCTCACCAATTTCATCGAAATGAACAAGTTGTGGGTACGACTGCAGCACCAGGGACACTCACGGGATCGGGAAAAACGGGAGATGGAACGCAAGGAACTTCGTATTCTCGTCGGTACAAATCTGGTCCGGCTTAGCCAACTGGATGGCGTGGACTTGGACCTCTATCAGAAGGTTATCCTTCCAGGAATTCTTGAACAAGTTGTCAACTGCAAGGACGTTATTGCGCAAGAATATTTGATGGAGGTTGTCATTCAGGTGTGTTGGGTAACAGAAAAGCGAACCGTTCTGACAACATAACCAGGTATTCACAGACGAGTTTCACCTTCATACACTGGGCCCCTTCTTATCCGCGACTGCCCAATTACACCCAAAAGTCAACATCAAACAAATAGTCATCTCGTTGATTGATCGGCTCGCGGCGTACGCAGCGCGGGAGGCAGAAAGTGAAGACCCAGAGGAAACCAAGCGGCAGGAGGAGGCCGCTGCTCGTCGACTGGCCGAGAAAGTCAAAATACAGAAAGCCAAGCTACGTGCAAATACGTCCGCGGCAGGCAGCAACGGGGTACAGGATGTGGATGTTGACGTTTGGAGCTCAGAACCGCAAAGTCCCACCTCTGCACCAACCAAGGATGCCGAGGACCTCAGCCGGGTCGTTCAAGGTGTGAATGGAGTGTCACTCAACGATGAGAAAGGGGACACCGCGGTACGCAAGTTCAGGGGGATCCCCGAACACGTCAAATTGTTCGAGGTGTTTTGGCAACAAGTTGTTGAACTCATCAAGGTCCGTATATATTCTGGTGCCTGAACATCTCCATCATCTCGTACTTCAGGCTCGACCCGACCTTTCTATCCAAGACATCACCGCACTTTTGGTTTCACTCACCAACCTCTCCTTGAGTTGTTATCCGGACAAATTGGAGTACGTTGATCAGATCCTGGGCTTTGCCCACGGAAAGATCAAGGAGTATGGAGACAAGTTAGGTCATCCCATGGCAATCGCTATGCCACGTTCACCTCATGGGTTTGATCTGTAGTCCCGATGTCCACTCGCCTCAAACAATAAGCAACCTTGGGTCCCTCCTCGCCGCGCCGATCAATTCATATCAATCCGTCTTGACTCTCCTAGCTATCCCCCGTTACTCATCGCTGCTATCACAACAACCGTACTTGACCAGGCGTTCGCTCTCCCATGCAGTCATATCGTCCATTCTGAAGAACGAAACGATCATTGAGACTCCGGAAGACGTGAATGGCGTTCTTGAACTATGTCATGTTTTGATTAAGGACCAATCTGATTCCGGTCTGTTCTCGGGCGCCGCCGGCCAGCAACAAGGAAACAAAGACCCAAGGCGACAGGGACCATACCCGGACAGGGAGGACATCGCCGAGGAACAGGGTTGGGTGGCACGAATGGTTCACCTTTTCCGAGCTGACTCCGTCGATACGCAATTTGAGGTGACTACCGCTCCATTATCCATCCGCCGTTCTCATTCTTCCGCAGCTTCTACAAACGGCAAGGAAACACTTTGATCTGGGCGGAGAACGAATGCGGTTCACTTTCCCCGCACTCATAACCTCCGCGATCAAGCTGTGCAGACGGTGTAAGAATCAGGAACACCTGGTGAGTTTTCCTTGAGATCAGATTCCGAAGACTGGTACAAATGGAAGTACAGGAAGAAGATTGGAAGACCAAAGTGTCCACAACGATCAAGTTCATTCGACAATTAATCTCTATCCTGGCCACACAAGTAGATGCCCCGACGATTGCTTTACGGTTGTTCCTGCTCGCTGCACAAATTTCGGATGAATGTGGATTCGAGGACCTGACATACGACCTTTATGTCCAGGCTTTCACCGTTTACGAAGAGAGCATCTCGGAAAGTCGCGCCCAACTGCAAGCCGTGGCCCTCATTGTTGGGACACTGCAAGGCGCCAAAGTTTTCGGATCTGATAATTTCGACACTTTGATTACTAAGGCCGCACTCCACGGAGCTAAGCTTCTAAAGAAGCCCCACCAGTCCACTGCAGTGAGCCTGGCGAGTCATATGTGGTGGCAGGAATCATCCCCGGCCGACGTAGAAGCGGAGAAGCTGATCCCACCGGATGGAACAAAGGAAAAGGAGGATGATGCTGGCTCTGACAACATGAAAGCGGCAAGTAGATACACACCCCGCAGCGATTGATGCTAACGCTCGCCTTGGTTAGTTCCCGCACCAGGACAGCAAACGGGTGCTCGAATGTTTGCAGAAATCTCTCCGGATCGCCAATTCTGCCACAGAGGAGATAATCACCGTCCAACTTTACTGTGACACGCTGGACCGCTACCTTTATTACTTGGATCGCGACGCTCCTGCTGTGAGGTGTTCTGACATCCTCTGACAAAGTTCCATGTATATTTACTCTGGTTTTCTCCCACTCATTAGGTCACACCGAAGTTCGTAAACAGCTTGGTGGAGCTGATCACGTCAAGCATCGACAACATTTCGTCTCCTGACGTCCACCCATCACAACGAGCACCTCCGGGCCTCCTCGAAGGCATACAAACGCCAGAGATGATCACGAGGCATTTCAGAAATACTCTCGCGTATATCCAGAGCAAGAAGCAGGCGACAAGTGGGTCCAGATGGAACGAAGTTGACGTCGTGGGCGCAAGCCTGAAGATGGGTATCAGTGCCAAATAGGACCTACTTCTGGCGTTAAATGTATAGGCTAGTTGTTGTTGTACATCGTTCCGCATAGTTTTTATTCGTATCTACCGGTTTCTGTTAAGAAGGGCGGTAACGGTCTTGCAAATCCGATATAAGGCGTGGGAGCCTATCCGCGGGCACCAACATTAAGCAACCACGGTTGTCAAGCCCGAAGGCATCCGCCTCCCTCGGTTGAGCGTTCGTGAAGGGATAGTGGATGCAGTGTACCGATGCCTATGCCACGAACTCTGAACGACAAGTGCCGAAAATGAAACAACATACCCACCTGTTGGAACTGTTCGTCTTCTGGATGGAAAGAGCGTGGGATGTCGTTCATGCTGACTTGGCCCTTTCTGCGCTTTGTGCGGTCGAAATTTTGTCCCAAGTTATCTAGTTCCTCGGAGGAGAGGTGGTAAGTACGCGCCACGATCAGGTAGTACTTGAAATTGAAGGGTTCGTTCTGGTCATGGATGAGTTTGCGCGAAATTTGGCCAAGGGGGGATGCCAACCTCTTCGACAGCCCATTTAATTTCATCTGCAAGCATCCTGTACATCGGCGGGACGATCTGTACCGGCATGTTGACGAGCCTCTCTGAGAGTATAAGGCCAACATGGTTGTCGGAGGATGATGCGAGGGCGTCCTCAAGTGCAGCGCGGAACGCGGGGTTAGGGTTTGCCTTGGAAAGAAAGTATTCGGCGAGAGATTTAATTGAAGGGTGATCCTTTAGAGATGCGGTTAACAGGGTGTGGTTGCGGTCGGGAGAGGAAACAGACCGCGTGGACATTGAGATTTAGAACGGAGAGGAATGCATAGGGATCGCTCTCCCTTCCATCGCATTTGACCGTTGAGCCGACGAGCGGCTGGGAAAGGATAAGGTCTGTAAGCGGGTTGAGGTGGAAGAGAGGAGCATCGGCTTGTAGGAGCTGAGCCAACAGACGTTTGACCCCATGCCAGTCGATATCGGCAATTGGGTCGAAGAACTCAAAATCGACGTCTATGAGCTCCTGTGGTGGAAGAGTAAGAACTGGCAGACAACGGAATCGCAGTCTTTACCCTCTCGCTATCCTCTCCCTCTTGTTTTCTTTTCGACATCGTTTATCGGTTCAAGCTCAAGCGCTGATCTCATTTACTGGCCCGACCGCCAGTCAGTTTCGGTCACACGCAACAATTTCAAATTGGGCACAAGTAACCTGTCGCGGAACCGCATCCACAACCAAAGTAGTCGTGTTTCGTCATACTCAAGTACGACTCACCCAACACTGCCGGTGATTCTCGCGTGGAAGGGAACAAACAGGGAATTCCGGGCGTGATCGAGTTTTGGCAGCGGGCTGCCGGTCCCCGCATCTACACAGAGAATGAATAGCCGAACCCGGATCTACAGCCTACTTAAACAGGTTCAGGCTCGCCATGACCTCTTTGTCTCGCCAGTACTCCCATGCCTCTCTGTCTGCGCTCTTTGTCTCTCTCGTCCGCCCGTTGCAAGACCGCCTCAAGGCTGTACCATCATTTACGCAACGCACAACCCCGGAGACTGACACGGCTCGGAGCTAGTGCCGTTCTTGTGGCTGGGATAGCCACCACTGCTGTATTTGCTTTCCCTAGATTGGAGTCAACCGATGTCTATGCGGATACAAGTGACGGTAGCAACGTGGAGGACCCTAGCATTCGGAGTGTCCCGTTGACATCCTTGTTGCGTTCATATTTCGTCTTCTCCGTCTGCTCCGTGCCCGTGCTCGTAAACTGGTCGCCGCATGTAATATCGTTCATGACCTCGGTTCCTGGTCTCAAGCAACTGGCTGGAGCCCTTGTCCGTCGGTCGTTTTTTGCGCAGGTTCGGGATTTACTTTCTCGATCGTCGCAGTCGATAACTGACAATACCGGTATCAGTTTGTCGGCGGAGATACTATCGCGGACTGTATACCAGTGATCCATCAGTTGCGAAGTGAATCCAAAGGAACCCTGCTCGCATACAGTGTCGAAGTTGATGAGGCAAAGGTTGGGATGGTTGAAAACCCATTGCACAGTCAAATTGTGGAGGAGATGATTCGTAGCATTGATGCCGCCGCTGACTACGAAGACTCCCTTTCAACGCCCGCGGGGAGAAGCACATGGGTTGCGATAAAATTGGTGAGTCGCCAACCTGCCGCGTCCAATTCAGTGCTCACCCCAGTCAACCCAGACATCCCTGCTTCCCGATTCTCAGGCGTTGGTTAGGCTTTCTCAGCATTTGGTTCGATCGAGACCCTCTTCAGCTATACCATTCCCCGGGAGTCCAACACCTCAAGACTTTGAAATCCTCACAGATTCCGAGGATTCTCCAACCCTGTCATCCACTGATCGGATAGCCCTGCGGAATCTTCGGGCAGACCTGTTTCGGATCTGCCAGCGGGCAAAGGAACGACGAGTGAAGGTGGTCGTTGATGCTGAGCACAGGTTCGTCTATTTTAACGAATCCCGTGGCTCGAACTGACCTCCAACACAGCTGGTATCAGGTTCGCGTATCCTCGATTGACGTCTGGTACAACGATTAACTGTCTCGCAGCCCGCGGTAGACGCGTACACGGCCGCCCTCAGCCAAAAGTTCAACGGCTTGGCAGCTGATGGCTCTCTCCAGCCAATCGTTTATGGGACATATCAGGCATATCTGCGGAGGTTTGTCGCATTAGTCCTCATAAAATCTTCTCCCTGTAATCAATTTTTGAGTAGGGGCCGGTCGCATTTGCTGCAGTCCTTGAAGGATGCAGAAAATGGAAACTATGCACTAGGTGTCAAGTTGGTTCGCGGAGCATACCACGAACAGGAGGCGGCTCCGAACTCCCGATTTTCAATTTCACCGGATGTTGACCCGCCGGTATATTTGACCAAGGCCGAAACTGATGCTTCCTTCAATGACTGCGCAAGAGCCTTGGTCGAAAGAGTCTCCCTGGACGCTCGACAGAACTTGCAGCCACGGATCTCTGTGCTCTTCGGAACCCACAACATAGAAAGCTGTCGTTTAATTATATCGTTGCTGGAGCAGGAGAGATTAGCTAAAGCAGATGAGCTGCACGGAACGGTGTGCATACCACGATCTACTGCATTGCGCATTTCATTTGGGCAACTTTTCGGTATGCCACAGTTGTCGTAGTCAAATACATACTGACAGGTTGAAGGAATGCGGGATATGCTTACTGACCATCTCGTCGCAAGGATCAGATCCCCCATCCCCGTAGTTTTCAAGTGAGTACCCATCTATACCCTCAATGCACGTCGCCAAACACTTCATAGGTATATTCCCTATGGGGAACTCTCGGAAGTACGTGTTCAAGTGCTCAGTGATTGCGGGTAAATCATACGGCGCTCTTTTTTATAAAGGTAATGCCGTACCTCAGCAGAAGGGCCATAGAGAACAGATCCATACTTGGTAACGGGGCAGCACTGGCAGAACTCCAGAGGATTGGATCAGAGATTCGTCGAAGAATATTGCGTTTCAATAGTTAGTTTACAGCACAGTAGGCGGTCTACATTATTCCCAACTCCTGACTTGGTCTGTACCCTACACCCCTTGGAGATCTTTGAATTCCGCGGCCCACTGGGAACTCATTCGAACCTCCGCAACGAATTTGTCAAACTTCGGCGAGTTGCCAGAGCCAGAGACCTTGCTGAGTGCGACGACCGCTCTCAGTGTACTCCTCTGCAACTCTGCGGCACGTTCGAGATCTTGTTTTACGGTGTCCTTCGTAACCGTTGCCCCTTTCATAGACTTCTCCAGGAATGGTGTGATTTCATCGAGTCTCTGTGAAACAGCAGCTGGGGCAAGCTGGGGCAGCCGGAAGAGCATCATATGACAAATGACTTTTATCTCGTCCGAATCGTCGGTAAGCCCTTGAATAACCCTCCCAAGGAACTCATAGAGGTCGAGCTTCGATAAACATGTGTCCAACTGCGGAAGTGTTTAGCAACTGCCCAGCCTCGGGGCGATGAGTTGATTCCTACCAATGTGTACAGTGTTTCGTAAGCGGTCTTCCTTGCCTCGAGCCCATCATCCACCTTATGAGTCCACGGTCCCATCTGAACGGTACGGATGAGGTCCGGTTTGACGACCGTTTCCTGGTACAGAGTGGGGAGTAATGTTTGAAGGTGATCACGTATTAGATACGCTTTGGTACGAGCTGCAGAGTTGAGGGCGGACAAGGCCAATCGCCTGACAGTCTGCGGGGTAGTCAGGACCATAGGACGCTGAACTACGGAGAAAGGTACTAACTAGGTCTGGATCAAGCATGAGTGATAAGAAATCTATAAGCATGGGGCCCAGGAGCTCGTCAAATGCAGGACTCGATTCCGCAAAGGTGTATCGAATGGCAGCGACGACCGTTGCTCGGCTGGTGGGGTTTGCGTCTTTTATGCGGTTCTACACACTGGTAAGAATGACAACTACAGATAGTGCGGCGCTACTTACGTGAAGTTGCGGCAGGTATTTAGAAGGGTTGGTGGTGGATAGCTTCCCTAGACAGGCTGCAGCCACGTTTCTCGTGATTTCCTCAGAGTTTTCGGAATTGTCGAAGAGCGGGGCCCACAAGGTTTCAGCAGACCCTTCCAATTGTCCATGAGAACAGTGGGTAACGACCTGAGGAGGGTGGTCAGGTCATGCGTGCACGACAAGTTTTCTGACACACCTCTTTCAATGAGTGCAGAGAGAGAAGTCGTTTTTCTGCATCATTCTGGACCATCTTGACTAGGACGGGGAGAAACTGTGCAAGGTTTCCGATTGCGACATTTCCTATTGGTCCGTGGTTAGCACAGCGCACGACTACCGCACAGTCTTGTTCGACATACCAGCGGCGAACGCAGCTGCTGTCCTTACTTCTTCTTGTTCGTCGGAAAAATGTTCAATTGCAATAATGAAGACTTCGGGTTGGGGTGACATGTCACTGCCAATAGGTCAAATGGCGGATGGCATGTCAGTTGCAAGATAACTTACATAAATCTACCAAGCTCCCCCAGAACCAGGAGGGCGAGGACCGTGTTTGAAGTCTTGGATTTCGGTGACTATCAGACGGGTTAGAAATCCGCAAAAAAAAAAGAGAGAAACCCTGGACGTGCCTTGAGATGCCGGGAAAACTCAGAAATAGTACCAGCCGCGATGCCCTGCTGGCTCTTCACAACTTCTGCGACACATTTTGCGACGTTCGAATAAGAGACCTCAGACTTAGGAGCCTTGTCGGCGACAGCGACAAGATTCGGGATGACATGAGAGGCGATCTGCACATCCGCTTCCACGAGTGACCCATAAAAGGAGAGAAGCGACTCCAGGGCAACTCCAGAGGCTAATGGCGAACAAGATATGACAGATACATCTTTCAAAAACTCGCTTTCGACGAGCGGGAACGTGATGGACGGTGCTAAGCGTAGCAATAGAGCGATAATCGCCACCGCTTGCGCTAGAAGGGGGATATCCGACGTCGAAATGTAGGGACGAAGATGTGGCAGCAGATTACTTGGAAGATCGGTGGGAAGATCAGAGCCGTACCTGAGAGAGGGTGTGTGAGGCATCAGAGCAGTGACAATGTGGATGCACCAACCGTCTCAAAAGAAGGTCGAGGCATGTGAAAACGTCGGCTTTGCCACTCCTCCCGCTCTTTTGGAGGAGAACCATCACCCACGCCACGCAGCCGTTGACCCAATTATCGTCAATGTAAACTTCGCGTGCCACCATTGAAACCACTTCAACAGCCCCCTCTGTCCTTCCTGTCGTGCGACAGATTGCCACCCATTCCTTTTTGTCCTTCCTTTGCATGACCTCTGTCGCGCACGCCCATAAAGTGCCAATGCACTGTTCCGCCGAGCTTCTGACGTCCGTGTCTGTATCGCTGCTGCTAAGCTTCTTGACAGAAAGCTCGTATAAGCTGTCAACCCAGTCACCACCCTTGATTGGTTTCAAAGCCCTTAAGAGTGAAGAAAATGCTCGGAAAGCTTCTGAAGAAACGCGTGGGTGTCGCTCCTGGCAGGTCTTCAGTAAAGTTGGGGTGATCCCGGAAAGGGAGTTTGCAAATGCTGCGGGAGGGTGAGTCGAGAAGTAAGAGGATAGGAAGGCTAGGCAAGTGGTGTGTAATCCAGAAGTGGTGGTTGAGGATGGTTGGGACAGTGTATTCTTCAGAATGGCAAATATCTGTGGTGTTTGAGTTGTTAGTGATCCTGGAGCGACAGAAAGGAGGCCTTTCAGGAGTTCGAACCCGGCCTTTAAGGTGGGAATAGTGGTTTTGGGGGATCGTATCTGGGTCAACAACGCCTTCGAAAGCCCGGGAACCTGTGCTCTTAGAATCACGTGGGGTGACTCCTCAATGTCCATTTCTTCCTCCCGTTTTCGTTTTCCGCCGACAAGTGTTTCTCCAGCTCTTGTAAGCGGTCCACCATACGTCGAAACCTGAGACAGTAGCGTTGAATAAGTCGCCCAAACCTCTAGCCTGACGGTTTGTTCCCGATCCCCAAATCGCGAGATAAGTACGGGGGATATGTCCCTGAGAATCGAGGATAGTAGGTCCGGGCGTGTATGTATCACCGCTGCCAGTAACTTGGTGGCTGATCGTCGGATTTTGTAGCTTGTATCCTCATCGTCAGAATACCTGCGATACCCCAGTCAGCTATATACTAGCCGAGGGATGTGTGATGCCTACTCGTCGAGTTCTCCATCTTCGTCGTCCTCGTCCTCGTCTTCATCCCCCATCTCTTCATCTTCATCCTCGACCTCAGCAGTATAGTTCTACACGAAAGCGTCAATGTGGGGAGAGAAAAAGCGGGGTAGGTGCATTCTCACTGGGTCGTACTTGATAAACTGTAGTCCGGCCTGTATGACAGCGGCGACATGCGAAGAAATTTCAGTAGGGCAACGGAATATCAGTGACTCCAACGCCTGAATGCCATCGTAAATAATCATCTCCCGGATATTGAAAGGATTTTACCTGGAGACAACTTTCGCGAAGCTCCTCGTCCTCCTTCTGAAGGGATTGGACGATGGCGGGAGTTATTTCCCCAACAACGGGCGAGACCTGTTGTGTAGAGAGTCGTACAACGGATGACACGAGCTGAACAATCGTCTTTTGTTTGTCATTCAGAGCAGTCGGGGCAAGATTTGGCAAGATTTCGGTTTTCAGCAGTTCAGAAAACGAATCAGGTGATGACAATGGAATAATCTGTGCAATCGTGGTGATGGCGCGCTTGCGGACGACTGGGCGAGGGTGTGATAACAATGGCGCTAAAAGTGGCAACGGGAGGAAGGTAGAGCTCGAGAAGTAGGTTGGGAATCTTGTCAAGAGGATTGAGAGGATCGACAGCGATTCAACGAGCCCTTGTGGTGTCGTGGCAGGCTATCGGGTGTGGGTTAGGGACGTAAAGCGAGTCACGGAGGATGCACTTGCATTAGTAAGTTGCTGCAGGAGCTTCGGCGACAGTTTCGCGCAAGCTTTCGGTGCAATTTGGCTTTCTAGGGGCAATTCCGCTGTGATCGTCTTGAGAGCTATTTTGAAAGGTTTGCACGGTCAAAAAAAGGTAAGTCACAAGGCGGAACGTCGCACCTAGGCTCGAAATATCTCTAAGCTCCTCATCCTTGTTAGAAGAGAAGTCGATAAGTTTGTCCACGACAAAATCCATCTGAGATTCTCGAATGATTTTGATCAGCTGGCCCAGACTGAAAGTATTGAGGACATGAAGAAAGGAAATCATAATATTGGAGAGGGCGCACCACTTGACGGCCTGGTTCTTGACTTCGGATATCTTATCTTCGACAAGTGTCATCACCTGACGAAGGACTTTGTTCTCAGTGACCTCGTCGCCAAGGAAGTTGTTGGGATCCTGTTTGATTTCGTTCATCAGGTCGTTAAGGCCCATGAAACTCGAAAGAAGGTGAGCACGACGCATTTGGATGGAAATGGATGGAGGTACCGAAAGTCCTGGTCTGGGGACTGCATCTAGGGACGATGGGGTGTCGGCGTCGCAAAAAGCTCCGGAGGAATGAATCAGCTACCTTTTCGATGAGACCGCTCATGAGGTAGGTCTTAGTCATGGCTGCGAATGTTCTGTGGCACACGAGATGGAGAGGAGTGATAAGCGTCGGGCGAATGCCGATCGCAAGTGATGATTCCCAGCCTGCGCTGGCCACTAGAGTTCGGAAGGCTGCTATGACTACCTCGTCTGGGATGATAAACTTCGGCAACCAGCAGATGTTTTCTCCCCTCACTACTTTAGTTCGCAGAGCTTCTGCCTACAGACCCAACGACGGGTCGACGGTCCAGATGCCAACGGAACCTCAGTCCCCACTCGTCCACACGAAGTTTCGTGGATCAGTGGCAACCGCATCCTCCTATGATACCAGTAGGTTTCGGGACGAGGAAAGCGTCTTCGCCGACGTTCGGACCAGCGACTCTACGGTTCGTACGTTCTAGCCCCGCATCATACGTATCCGTTCATTTCGCACAGTGTCCCAATCGCCCACAACCGCCCACTGAGCCTTGGAATCTCTCAGGAACTAGGCGTCAGCAGCCCCATTCTGCTGGATTGGAAACTTACGCACAACCCTCTGGGTCGATCCCAGCCATAACCATACATACCTCTCCGGATAATGGTGTGAGTTCCCTCCCCAAAATTATTCGTCCCTACCGAGCTAATTGGCCGTCATCAGCGCACATCCCCACAAGAAATGGCCCGCGGGCTATTGCCACCGAGTGCTATGACTGATGCACCCGCTGTTCGCTCCCAAACTCCCGATGAATATCTTCAGCTTGGCATCAAACACCATGAAGCAAACCGACTCGAGGAATCAGCCCTCTGCTTTGAACGGAGTGCGAAGGAGCAAGGAGGGTGTGGGGTGGGTATGCTGATGTACGGTTTATCCTTGAGACATGGATGGGGTTGTCCGCGTAACGAGAAGAGCGGGTTTCACTGGCTAAAGAAGGCAGCAGAACTTGCTCTGGCAGATTTGGAGAAGGGAAAACAGGGAGTGCAGGGAGTGGACCCGATGGTCATCAGGGTGAGCTCCTTCGAAAATGAGATGTCGAGTCACAAATTTGAAGGTTTCGGGGTAGTCAGAACTCATACTCGCGATATATGAAGTGGGGCAAAGTTTCTACCAAGGTTGGGGGGTCCCTAAGGACAAGAAGATGGGAGTTGTGCGTCCATCAGCCTTGCCAAATTTTTTATACTTACCAATCTCAGAGTTACTTCCAAGTGGCGGCCAAATTGGGGGACCCGGACGCGCAACAAAGCCTTGCGTTTTGCCTCGCGCATGGAAAAGGGTGCAAGAAAGATCGAAAGGAGGCGGCCAAGTGGTATCGTGCAGCGGTGTGTACCTCGCCCTTGTTGGAGGACTACCTGTGAGAATGTTCAAACACTTTCCAGGTGTCCCAAGGAGGCATCAGCGATGTTGGGTTGGCCTGGATTTACAAAGACAAGTACCAGTAGGAATTAGAGGAATCCATCGGCTATTGAATATTACGCTGTGACCGTGGGAGAGTTTGCAAACAAAATCATGAACCCGTTCGCTAGCACGCCAGCATTAAACACGCAAGGCTGTTACCCAACTATGAACACTCACAAATACTCCGTCATACTTCCAACCTACAACGAACGCAAGAACCTTCCGATTATCGTCTGGCTCCTGGCAAAAACCTTCCAAGAATGGTGCGTCTTGTTCCTCGCTTGAGAGTATTTTCGGCACATTTCTGGACAGCGGTTTCGATTGGGAGGCCATCGTTGTTGATGACGCCAGTCCCGATGGAACGCAAGAAATAGCTAAACAGCTCGCTCGAGTATACGGGGATGATAGGGTTGTATGTCTATTTGCGTTCACCTATCGCCTCCGCAGACCCAATTACTTGTACAGGTGTTGAAGCCTCGGGCAGGCAAGCTCGGGCTGGGGTATGAACGTTCAGACTTTCTTATTCTTTCGTTATCCCAACACACCGTCTCAGGACTGCCTACATCCATGGCTTGGAGTTTTGCACTGGAGATTTTGTGATAATCATGGACGCAGACTTTTCCCATCATGTACGTGTTTCGGCGTCGTTGTATACACCACGCTCAAGTTTTCTGTGGGTGGTCTAGCCCAAGTTCATACCTCAGTTTGTGCGGTACGTCTTTTTGGGTTCCACTAAGACGCGTCGAACTCATCCCCTCAGGCTACAACAAGCGCACAACCTTGACATTGTTACGGGTACACGGTACAGGTCTGCCCCAAGCCCAAAGATGAGTGGGGCCGCCCCCGGTGGGGTCCACGGTTGGGACTTGAAACGGAAGATGGTTTCAAGGGGAGCCAACTTTTTGGCGGATGCGGTGTTGAACCCGGGTGTCAGTGACCTCACGGGAAGCTTTCGGTCTGTCGCCGTTTGTACCGTGTCTGCGACTTCCATTGAAATCTAGGTGCTTCCAGGTTGTACAAGAAACACGTACTTCAAAGGATAATCGCTTTGACAAAGTCCCGCGGATATGTATTTCAGATGGAGATGATGGTTCGTGCAAAGGCTATGGGTTACAGCGTCGGTGAAGTCCCAATCACCTTTGTAGATCGGATCTTTGGAGAGAGTAAGTTGGGTGCGGATGAGGTCGTTGGTTATGGTAGAGGCGTTTGGGCCCTTTTCACCGGGGTGTAAGATCACGTGCTGCGAAAATATGTATTTTCATCTACGTCACGCAGTCTCATGAGTCGAGAACCCACCTTCGTTTGCCTGCTTCTTCAACATCGCGCGCCACTATGAGTCTGTTGCAAGATGTGCTTAGACACCAGATTCTGGATTCCATTGAGAGAAGATCTGATGCAACCCATCCGGATTCAGATAATTCAGACGACGAGCTGGTTAACGTAGTATGTCCGCCTGGTTCTCATGTATTCTGTCCCAGACTGAATCATCGTGTAGATGTCCATGCCGGGTACACCCTCGCTGTCCCGTCCAACGACTAGGCCAGGGTCGCCATCACCAGGAGCGGTCTCGAGATCTATTATTAACAAACCGTCCAATTCCCGGGCACGTAGCGACCCCCTTAAGGCGTTTCCTACACATCTCTCCCAGAGAATTTTTGGGTCTTTGGACATTTCGGACCTTGCGAAGTGCGCTCGGGTGTGCAAGAAGTGGTGTTCGAGTCAATCCATCAACTATGGTAAACTCTCTGTTCTCCTACCTGGAGTTTTTTTCACTGATATTTGGACAGTATGGTTTCGAAGGTACCGTAAGGAGAATTTCAACGACGAAAGTCTACCTCCTGGGAAGTGGACCCGACGGGAATCGAAGCAAAACTGGGTATGAACCCCTCACGGTTTTCGTTTGACGCGCTAACTTCTTTATCCACAGAGAACCATATACATCCAGTCAATTCCTGCTCGAGAGTTGGTCGGTTCAGGGTACACAACCTCCAACACCCGTTCTGGCTACCAGTCACCGAGGGAGATGAAAGAAGAGCAATGGCGAAGTGAGGCTCTGACAGTATCGCGACCGAGTAAAGGGGACATGCGAGAGATGTACAAAGAGCTGGGAGGACGGAAGTCAAAGAGCAAGGCAAAGGTTGGAGGAACTGGCCGTGTACGTGATAAGGGTGGCCTTGGGGAACATGAGGAATGGTAAGCCAGTGGCTTGATTCAGAGGGACTGTGCATATGGGTACTGGTATAAATGTTGTTCTGTTAGACTAGGCTCAGTGGTTTCTTCAGTAAAGTAAAAGATAATTGGTGACCTGAACATTGGTATCCCAAAACCACACCTAATCCTCGTCCTGTTTTTTGTAAGCCATGCCTTTCTGGAGTGGTGACTGTGCTTTGGTAGCCTGGTGTACATGATGATGAGTAGCCTACTTATCATTGTTTATAGGCCATCAACAAATGCTTGATCACTTTCAAAGTGCTGAATGTGCCTGAGGTGGCCATAAGTGCATAGAAATGTGCTTATGAAAGTTGAGTGTGTACTTCATACATTCTGAATGTGCCCAGTAAGCTTCAGTGTTGTGTTGATGGTTGTCAGGGCCACTCGCACCCTAAACTCCTAGTACCTAGAGGGCGAACACTGCACCTCTAATCCAAAGGTGACCACAACTTGATGGGAGGATAACTCTGCCTGGCTATCCGGTGTGCTTCCGGTGGG
>Ga0307515_10002559_pt1 | contig 39229 bp, 36 predicted proteins | sample 17_EM_MG_FD_194513 | JGI IMG/M metagenome (GOLD analysis project Ga0307515, IMG submission 194513) | Populus trichocarpa ectomycorrhiza microbial communities from riparian zone in the Pacific Northwest, United States - 17_EM | ecosystem: Host-associated > Plants > Roots > Unclassified | place... | reverse complement strand
ATATGTTTCAAAGTCGGACTATTGCTTGCTATACAAGAGAACGAGTAAAGAGAGAAGAAAAGGAAATCCTCCAACACTATCAACACTCTCTTTATATACAATTCATCTGCCACCCTCGAACCATTCTTCATGCTCCGATATACCATCCGAATCTCATCCCATGATCTTACACACCACTCCATTATTCCTTATCGTAACAACCACGCCACCTCTCCTGACGTCGCAACACCTCAGCTCACTTCTTTATCTATACTAAATTATACCGCCACCATCTCGCCGCTTCCTCCGCGTCTTCCAACGTCTCCGCCTTTCCGTAACACAATTCCTTCCACACCTTCCGTATCTTTCTTCTATATTTCCTAAATACCTTCGTACCTTCTTGCGCCGTGACATTTATCATTTTCAAACCTCCGCCACCTCCGAAAGCATCGAACATTGTCCATGAGCATTAGGTTGACTGTGTGTCCCCAGTCTGTTTTGAGTCGACTGTGTGTCCTATACCTTCCTTGGGCTGGCTTCACGCCCCTACATTCTTGCGTCGGCTGTGTGTCAACTGCCTCTCCTCCTGCCGACTACACATCAACTACACCTGGAAGCCTCGAGTACCTCCGATGCCTGGAGCACCTCCGAAGTCTCGAGCAACGTGCCGCTACCCTCGAGCAGCAAGTCTACCATCCCTCTTCATATCACCTACTCCACCTTCTACCATCTGTGTCGAATACTCGTTCGTGTCGACTACCTCTCCTCTCATCAACTACTCCTTATATCAACATCATTCGCAAATTCAGTGTGCTGTTCAAAATATCTTCGATGAGCGCATTATGGACCGCGGATACTTGCACGATGTCAGCCGACGCACAGTTATGCGATTCAGAACAGTGGACCCCAAGAGACTGGCAGTGGCAATTTTGGCCATGCATCCCCAAAGTCTGGACTCCTCATGGCGAGGATAAGAAGCTCTATTGTGAGCCGTACATTGCGTACCTTCGACCCTGCGACTTAGATGACCACAGCGATTTATGACCATCGGGATGTGTACACGAATTTTCACTTAGAGAGATTGTGAAGGATATGTGTTTCGGGTACGGGATTTGGGCAGGACTTCACTGGATGTGTATGTCTACTTAGGACTAGGGCTTGGATTTGGATTTGGTCTCCGGGGAGTGTTTCTTTGTTGCGTTTTAGGGTTCAGGTCTTTCCCTATCTTTCTTCCTTTTCTCTCTTCTCCTTGGTCAACAGGTTATTTGGGACTTTGAGGATTCAGAACCTTTGTTTGTTTTCCCTTCTCTCCCGCACTTTCTAATTGGTAGGTTCACTTTGTTTGGAACGCCTTGGGCCAAAGGGGGAGTGTTGGCACGGGATTTGGCCCGATGGCTTGTGTGGCATTCGGGGGCTTACAGCCTCTGATGGCCTAAAGCTGCAGGCATGAGGCCGGTGGCTTGCGGCCCCCATGGGCCGCCACCAGCCCCCATGCCAAGGAGTAGGGCTAGCCCCAGCAGTGGTGCTCGGCATCAGTCTCCAGATGTGATACTCGGCTTCACCGAGTATGCCCTCCTTTCCCATATATATTTGCCAGTCTTTCTCTCTCTTTGCTCTTTAGACAATCACTTTTGTACGATAGTAAATTCAATATCTCTATTCATACTCGATTGATCTCAACAGGAGGCAGACGATGAATCAGATTTCGAGCAAGACAATGTCATCGAGGATTCAGAAACCCCAGCGCTCAAATATGTGAGTGCCACACCAAATGTTCCCGGATTGATTCAGCCATCACGAAGGTCAAAGAAAAAGGCTGAACAGTTGATCGTGACGGTCAGTACAATGGAAACGAGAAGGAATACGGGAAACAAGAAAAAGTAGGACAGCATGGGTCAATGATTGTTCACCTGGATCCATATGTTGCTTGACCGAGAATTTCACTTAGAGAAATATTTTGGGCGAATAATGAGCAGTCGCATGTAAATATCTGTTCATAAACTATAATACTACAGGCAAAATGCACATTTCAGCATGATATATAAATTTCAATATAATGAGAGCGACCCGTGCAAGAATATTACTGGGCCTAGCTTCACCATGGGGCCCTTGCTAAATCAGCCTGAATGGCAGCTAATAAGCTGAAATAATTATGAATACAATTATTGGTGTCAGCAGATTTTGACTAAACAATAAATTAAAATGAGCGTCAACGGAGCGTCAACGATTTTTGGTTTTGCATCATTGGTAATCAGAGTTGTGAATGGTTGCAGGCTGTCATAAATGGAGTATTGGCCGCCTTTGTTGCACAAAGAGAAAGAGACATGCTCCCTGCCCCATCATGAAAATGCGCGTCAACAGAGCATCAAACGATTTTTGGTTTTGCATCTTTGGTAATCAGAGTTGTGAATGGTTGCAGACTGTCATAAATGGAGTATTGGCCGCCTTTGTAACTCAAAGAAATAGCGGCATGCTCCCTGCCGCATCATGAAAATGAGCGTCAACGGAGCGTCAACGATTTTTGGTCTTGCATCTTTGGTAATATAAGTAGTGCTAGATCATAAGCATCTATAAACAGTGATTTGGCAGCTTCTATAGGCAGATAGGCAAGATATATTCCCGCAACAGCCTCCCAGAAAGTAACAACATATTTCATTTACAAAGCTGCAACATAGTGTTTGGATGGTGTTTTAGCCTACCAAAACGGATAAAACTTCGTTTATAGATAATACTGGTCACATTGCGCTTTCATTAACCATGATGCAAGGCCAAAAATTGTTGACACACTGTTGATGCTCATTTTCAAGATGGGGCAGGGGGCGTGTTGCTTTCATTTTTACCTATAAAAGCAGTCAATACTACTTTTATAACTATCACTAACCTGTCATCCATCAGATTACCCAGGACGCAGCACCAAAGATCGTTGACGCTCCGTTGACACTCATTTTTATGATGGGGTAGGGAGCGTTTCTCTCACTGTTTTCATTCTATAGGCTGCCAATAAGTTCAAAAATGACAACGATGTACAAACATCTATCTTTTGTGATTAACAGTAGGATATCTGAATGCGACCATAAATAGAAAACCTGAAATGCAGAACCGGAGATTGGAACCGATGGGTCTAGCCAAGAAGCAGTGGGTCGGGTTTTTGGACGGTTCTGGAACCGAACCGAACCGTTTGTCCGGTCCAAACCCGGACCGCTGACGGGTTACCCGGACCCGTAGCTAACACTACCTAGGGTGAATCTCCCGGTGTTACAAAGCCGTAGCTATTTTTCAACGAGCAGTAAACGAAGACCCCGAGTTGTTTATAGAGGCCAGGGCACAAGTCACAGCGGCCTTGTATGCGATGCGTGAGGCGATATTGCGATTTGATACTAGGTTTGGCAACATCTCGTACTTCACAAGTGGTGAAGGACAAGGCAAGGCAGACAAGGAGGGTGGCAGGAGAAAGCGGGTGTGCAAGGAGTGAGAGTCTTTATGTTTTTCCTTTGAGTTTATGGTTTTCCTTTGGGTTTATGGTTTTCCTTTGGGTGTATGGTTTTCCTTTGAGTTTATGGTTTTCCTTTGGGTCTATGTTTGTGTCTTTCCTTTGGGTTTATGTAATTCTTATGTTCTTTCAGGTCTGCGTATACGGTTATACGGAAGAGGAGAGGTGTGCCTCGCACAGAGGGCCAGGGAGGAGTTGTGGCGGGAAAATCTGTTTCTCACCACCTCTGCGACCCAGCTCGGCAGAGGACTGAACTACGGTGGGTGTAAGTAGATACAGCAATGATGGAGATGGACTGGGCGACAGGGGTGCACGGAGATACCGGGGTAATGGAGATGCACAGAGCAATGGGGAGTATATATTCGGGAGACCCTGGGGTAGATAGCATCTCATCTCATCTTGGATCATCTTATCATACAACAAATTACACACTCTATCTTTCCCATCTTTTAATCTCACTCGCTCTTTCCGAGATTTCGTGGATCCTCACGGCCAGGTAGTATCATATCTTCTCACCCTCTTCCTACGCTCCTCGAGCCAGAACCGCTCTTTCTCACGAATTTCTTTTGGAATGCCGCGAGAGGTGCGGCGGAGTGTTGATGATGGGCTCTCTGCCTTCTAGCTCCGCCGTTTCACCACAGCGTACAGCATATACCGAGTAGAGCATACACTGAGTACAGCATACTCCGAGTACTGCTTACACCGAGTACAGCATCCACCCATGATTGTCTGTCTTCTGTTTATTCTCACATTTACGAGTTGACCCCTGAATGTAGCTTCAGCTTCCTGCATGCCTCCCTACAAGATTGACTGCTACCAGCCAGCTTTGTATGAGAGCTCGAAGATAATATCACATCATCACATTCCCACAGTTGTGAGTTAACAAACTGATGAATAATAAATAGACTCTCAGCACCCAGCACACCTCCCATTGACCACTTCCAAGTACTCCTCCAATCTCACTCGATCATGGCCTCCAAGTGCAACTCCACACTCGCTTGATCATGGCCTTGGAGTGCATCTCTAAGTTCACTTGATCACGGCCTCCATGTGCACCTCCAAATCCAATTGATTACGGCACCCAAATGCATCTACAAACTCGCTCGATTATGGCCTCCAAGTGCATCTCCAACTTCGCTCGATTACGGCCTCCAAGTGCATCTCTAAACTCGCTCGCTCACGGCCTCCAAGTTTGCACGATCATGGCCTCCAACTGCACCTCGAAGTTCACACCATAACGGCCTGGAACTGTATCTCCGAATTCACTCGATCTTCATCTTCCGGTGCACCTCGAATTGCATTGAAGCACTGCCTGCCGCCAGTCCAGATATACCGAGTGTAAATGGGTAGCTATATAGATACATTCATACATAGATACATAGATGAGAACACAAACTGAATACATGAGTTTTAAAAATCATTGAACGATAAGTAGTAGCTTTGATTTCCAGGCACACCAGTAGCGTTTCCAAAGAAGATGTTGTTTTTCCCAGATTGCTCTACAGTGATTTGAGGTGTTCCCAGGCTTGTCACCGGCGCTCCCAGGTGCTCCCTGGTTGTCACCAGACCTCCTATATCCACCCATATTTTTTGCCAGCGCTCCCAGGTGCACCTGAAAGCCACTGCATCGGTCCAGTCAACTCTGGGATTTGACCACCCTGGGATTCCGGTCCGACAACTCCCAAACACTCCCAGAGGCTCCCAGTGACAAAAATACATTTTGCTGATGTATCGGCCAGAGAACTACAACAATACCCAAAGGAAATTTGGCATATTTGAATATTACACTGGGCGATTTCTGTCTACTTTATTATCAAACTAAAATCTTGCGTGCAGCTACCTTCATACCAGCTGCTTGTTAAGATAATCCCCAGGAGGAAGTTGCGGAGCGACGCAATCAGTCCCAGATATGCGCGAGGATAGAGTGACTAGTGGTCCAGCTGAGCTTATTTATTTCGGATCTTGTGGCTGAGGCTGTGCTTCTGCTGTGGCTACATGTTAACAGCTGAGATATTGCGAGATTATGAGATAAATAGCGGACAACCCGTCGTGGTTGAAGATCTTGTTCAGTTCATCAGTGCAACAATCTTTACAAAGTCTTTCAATTCTTTCAATTCTTTCCTTCACAATGCATTCCAGCACCACAGCCAGCCTCCTCCTCGCTACCCTCACTTCTGCACTCCCCACCATTGAGAGGCGCCAGAGCACCAACGGATGGATCATGCCCTCCTTCTCCAATAAGCTCTATGAGTTCTCGCCGGCAACAGTGTACGCGGATGGCTGAGGGGAGGCGTCACAATCGCTGAACAACCATCCGAGCAAAGTCCACTCTCTCATTGCATTCAAACTTCACGAAGAGGACGGCGGCCGCACCTGCAATCTTCGTTTCGATAGGCCGAGTATTGCAGTCGGGTCTCTCACTCTACTAGTCTTCAACTTTGTCCCCAACAACGGCGGCATCGACGGCGGCGCGTTCGACTACAAGAAGGCCAGTTGGGTGAATAAGCACGGATATCGCGACCGAGACCCGGCGATCCACAGAGCGGGCAGAAAATGCAACTTCGTCTACTCGTTCAAATGCCCTACCGGCGGCAAGTGGATCAACTACGAGGTCGTCCCTGTTGGCGACGTCAATATGCAATGGCCAAAAATGCCCGCGCCCAGCAAGGAAGGCGGTCTGTGGATTGAGGTTGTCGCTCCCAAGAAGAACCCCTCCCAAGAAGAACCCCTCCACTCCTTCAAACCCCACTCCGACCTTCAAGCCAGTCCGTATCGACTCTAAAGACCAAGTCCAAGTTAGAGAAGCCATGGGCAGCAGCGGGATCGGGTCAATACAGCCAGGAGAAATCAACCGCTCGACCAAAGGCAATACTATTACCACACTGATCGGATTCGTCATGCCTAAAACCGATTACTCCCTCCCGCACTTGTAAAACCTCCGCTTCAACAAGGAATATGCATCCTCTTGCACCAAGACGTTCAAGCTTTACAACTTCACTCCCAATGGCGGCCTAGAGAAGTTCGAATCTTTCTTGGTTAGCTGGCAGGATAAGCGTGGCAAGAGGGGAAGTCAGCTGTCGACGTACAAGCTTGGGGAGAAGAAGCCGGTGTGGACCTTCAAGTGCCCTACGCCGGGCAAGGGAGTGAATTTTGAGTTTGTGCCAACCGAGGATAAGGTTAATATCAAGCAGAATTCAGCTGAGCACAAGGGCGGGCCGTGGATTGAGGTTGTATAAATAGATTGGTTTGACTTGATTCTGTATATGTCTCGGTTGTTACATCTTGTTTGGTGTTTGGAGTTTAGAACAAGACTGGGAGGGTGTTGGGTTGTATATTTGTGGATAGCCTTTAATATCTGGTTTGACAAGTACATATTCATCATCCATCCATCCATCATCTACGTGACTTCGTGTGCAGATGAGTTTTTAACGCCTTGCCTTACAAAACCTAGAGCGTGTTCCGAACCCCGGGATTCATCACAATTTCCTCCAAGTCCAAAGGCGGTGCACCGCGGCGGGTCACCCAGCTACCCTCGACCCAGGTTGCGGTTTCAAGGAGATACAAATATGGCGCATGCCTCATGCAACAGCTTTGTGCAGTGTCAGACAGACATATTGCTGCCTGGTCTGACATCCTCCAAACCGTCTGTTTGTGCTCCTACAGCGTGCACCTGCACAGAGCTTTTCGGCCCAGGAACAAGGTATCCACTCCCGTAAAGGAAGAACCTTGCGAGACGGACTGCACCGTCCCCATAGCGTTGAGTATATTTTATCCGAAATAAACGCCTCGATAAAACCCCAGAAACGGCAGACGTCAACCAACCAGCGTTCATAATCCTCTGCCCATCCGCATTACCGGCCTCCGTGCCATACTCGTGGCTCGTGGGTGTCCATGATCTTTGTCGATGGTGCTTAACGGACTTGAGGGACACATGTGCACATGCACAGAAAGATCTCGACCAAAGGAAGCGCTACCTCATTAAATAGGATTTGTAAGCACTCTCCCTTGAACTTGAAACATTCCAACTTGCAGAGAAGTGGGCTCGCGGCGTAGAACTAAGAGCAAGAAGTAGAGAGTCTGATGGGCCGCTGGGACGGCCTAACCAATGGGATATAGCCAAAGTGTCGATCAGAAGTGATCAACAACTGGAAACTTATTAAGTAGTCCCATTGTCTAGACTGCCCTGTGGCTCATACGACTCTCTGCACACATACCCTAAATCGCAATGTTAACCATGAGCACGACTGATTTGAAATACCGATATCGGTATACCACAGGGAACGTAGTCGTTGTGGGATGCTACCGGGGGTAGTTGACCTAGCTGCCCGATTGACAAAATAGCGCAACTTGCTGTAGAGCCTGTCGGCAGAGGTTTTGACACATCTGTGGGGAGAATTCTGCAGAAATGTAACGACTCGAGGAAGATTGCGAGCATGTGCGGGCTTCCAGCGCCAGCTAGTGTGTTTGAAGAGTGCATACCAAGGGCGTGCGGTATCGGCTTGTTGTTGCGGGATAGAGGCGCCGGCGATGTCGTTTTGAGACTGGCTTGATGCATCATTCGCAATGGAGATTGTGCAGTTGGTTGGCCTGGGAATTTCTTGTATATGTTGATAGAGAGGCTCGGCTAACGCACATGTCGGGCACGAAATTGCTCGATACATAACCCGTAATGCCTAGAGATTTTTGTCACCACTTGGTTTGTGAGTGATCATTTATGTTGCGGTGTCCCGTTTACTCGAACGTTTCGGAGTTCGCTCGAAGTAAAACTCGCTCGTATACGCGCATACGTACTCCGATGGTTAGTTTGGTCCATGATAGAGTACAAAGCACGAGCTTAGTGTTCATAAAAGGGCCAATTTAGACGATGGGTCGTTAGAGTGTATTAGCCAGGACCAGGGCAGAGACGAACACAGATGTCAGTGCACAGCGAAGCTGCTGTTTCCAGTTAATTTCTGTAAGCTTGTCCCCCCGCTTTACCAATATTGTTTTTGGCATTCTGGATGATGTATGGTTACCTGCCAGAAATGGAGTATCCGAGTTTCTCCAGGTCCCGAATAGTATAAGTGATATATTGCTCTGGGGGATAGAATTAATCAATTATGCTACTCGGATCAGGCAGTAAACGATCGGACGCATCCGTTCCAACTTCCCGTATCCAATTTGGCAGCGAAAAGCAGGGGGATGGTGAGATGCACTTCAGTTCTATTGTTTCTGCTATATTTCGGTCTGCGCTTTACCGTGTAGCATTCACATATACTACTAAGCCGGAGTGAGTTTCTGCCAGAATGGGACTGTTTGAACATTTACTGCCTAACCCGAGTACGTTCGGAATTCTGCACACTGGTCATATTTCATCACTCGGCTCAGATAGGATACCGTTTTCAGAGGATAGGGATGTTAAGATAATTAATTAATGATGTATGGACGGGTACGTACATGTCATACGCACACGCAACCACAGGTACATGGGTTGAGAAGATGCAACACTAAACATCTCCAAATCAAGGGAGAGATTCGAAGATCTATCTTCACATCTATGACCTTTAATTTTGGGGAAATATAATCCCGAAGCAGGTAATCAGCCACGAAACTTGGGGGTCATTTGGGGAATCAGAGAGTGGAGTTAATGCGGGCACTATTAGAGAGCCCTATGGAGATCTAGAGGCATTACTTTAGTAAAGTGGTCATTTCATCCAACCGGCCCGAACGGGCTGGTCGTCGGTATGGCGGCCGGGTATTATTCTACCCGCTGGGGGGTTGTAGCAAATGGCGTTGTGGTTTACTCGGGTCGGCTTGCAAGCTTGGAATACATTGAGGAGGTAGCTTTTTGAGTTACATGAGGGGTAAAAAAAAGAACGTCTAAGGTTAGCAATATAGGAATTCGAAACAGCTTCGAATCTCCTTCGAATGTGTAGCAATTGGGACTCTTGACCCAGGTTGAGATCTGGACCGCTATATTCTAGTAATTTATGCGTAAATGAGGAATGACAAATTCTACCTGTTTGGTGGGTTTCTGTAGATTGTGTAGGGATTTTCATTAACCTTGCGCATACAGAACTGCAGGTGACTTTGCTAGCTGCTAACAATTGAAAGAGATATGCATATGTCGGTACCAAGAGTTGGCGTTAATTCCCGATGTAAGTATCACACGCAGCAGAGTATAGGCAGTCTTGAATGAAATTATCGTTGCGCAGTATAGTCAGCATTGCATTGCTCGTAGCTATCGAGGGATACGATGTTTCAGTAGTCTTCTTGGACACTGTATGAAGGCGAACCTATACTAGCTTGTGCACGAATGTTTTCTTTTTCGAACTGACAATGCTTCTTCTCAGCGCGGGATGGCGTTCACTCGGCGATAAGGTTCGTCTGATGAGGTGCGTACGGGGGTACGATAATCGAAGGTGCAGGTCTGACGAAAATCGCAGTTATGCAGCGAAGTGAAGCTTAAGCAACTTTACTGCAGACGGCTGATGGTCGCCAAAACAATCGGTAACAGTGGCCGACATTCGCCAGACTTGTACCTTCGCCATACTCGCCTCTAATTCTATATTTATAGGATGTAAACCCGAGGTGATATGTAGGCGCTTTAGCTACATATTCCTGCTGGGGAACTCTAGCTCTTCGGCCCCGCTCTTGGGCCTTCTTCGGCGTTTTTTCGGTACGTATCTCGCGATATCCTGTTCTGACCCCAAACGGCTAGAGTGCGGGAGTATAATTTTGTAATACTATGGTGAGGAATTATGCCGTGCACAGACTACTTGGTAGCCTCAACATCGCATTAATTCAGTGCTTTGCTTGCTCGATGGGGCTAGTAGTGGTTCCACCTGATGCGACATGCATTAATGGGATAGATTGAATATATGTTACTCGGAACCAGATGATTGCATATATTGTCTGTGGCACGGAGAAACCGTCAATTTAGGGAACGAGGTCGTCAGTATTTAACCCTGGAACCAAATTCTCCCATGGCCCACACTCCATAATTGGTCAACACCTGCTTATTCCGTTGATGGCAGGTCTTTCTGTTCTCATCGCGCTTAATGCGGAAGTACGACAGGCATTCGCATCTCCGTCCACCTCACAACTCACGCTTCCAAATAACTAGTTCCCGTTTATTCACAGCTCCAACGGAGGTGAATTGAAAGACCGTGGGGTGTGGCAAGTGGTAAGGCAAGTGCGTGGGAGAATTTGAGACCCATTATATAGAGCATATGCATATCAGTGTCCCTGAAAAACAAGTAAAACAACGTTCCTGCATCTGGTACCCCCCCGCAGGCATCATGCAAACCAGGTTCTAGCGACTGTACTCTGGTCAGGCATTGTCAATCTGGACACCCCATTTTTGGAAATCAGTTTTGCTGTGTTGACTGGGGGAGGAGGCACAATTCTCTGTGAATCTACACTTTCTTCATTCATTTTACCTAATTCAGTACATGGCGCACTGATAAATATCTCGCTAGCAGCGGTCCAAGACTAATAATTCTCAACTTCCTGGGGTTTCTTTCAGAAATGGGGTGTCCGGATTGACCTTGCCTGACCCGAGTACACGCAGTGGCGACATACAGGGCTAGTCTCACTGGAGCTATGGATTGGTAGTTACTGTTTAGTGGGGTACTTTGAATTGTAATCACCTATCCACTCGTCGCTGCGTTCGAAAACTAGCCGTCTTGACAGACCGAGCTTGCGAGCGACGAGAAATTCTAGGAACGAGAGCAACTCTTCGCATTGCTGCGCAGGATTTTTACTTTAAGCTATAGCGGTCGGTACCGCTTCTATAAACCTAACCTGGGATGCAATGGTCAAGGCTAGGGTTAAGTGATGCGAAAACTGGGCCGGAACCGCGCGATTTGTCGGAACTGGAGTTTACTCATGTTTCGAATATTGGCCTTGCTGGGGTCCGTAGTGCGGGGGAAGCGTTTCATCTCTGCGGATCACTTGAAGGTGGGAATGGAAATTCTGCAGAACAAGTATATGCATAGCTAGGAGAAGTAGTGATACAATGGTCAATAGGTTAGCTTTATTCGTAAGACGGCAATTTTCCCTTCCGAAATGAGTTGGGTACCTGGGGAGGTGCACTGTGGGGTGATTTCACAAAAAGCGCCTATTGTGAGTATGCGGCAATACCGGAGCTGGGTGATTTCAAAGGGCTCTCCTCTGATGAGGTTCGAGATACTAAATGGAGTCTCGGAGCATTGCTGTCGCCGTTGTCAGTGGTATCGCCGTTGTAACTTGGCAATCAACGGGTCTTTCACAGCCCTTCGCAACTCAACATCGCGTATATCGGCGATTCGTAAAGACACGTCAAATCAGGAATTCTATAACTTCAGTGATTATGCATCACACGTATCAGCATCTGTGTCACACAGCTAGGAATGTCGAACAGACGCTTCCTTGCAACAATACTTGTTAGAACTGCGGTTAATAATACAGCCAGTCAGTATTATGAAGGGAATATCACCAGTATCATTGTGTCCAAGCGGTCCCGATTCTACCCGCAGCCCTTCCTGCCATGATCAGTCCAGAGAAAAGCAATTGCAAAACAGAGAACCTTTGCACGCATGAAACCTTGCCTAGGTCGAAACTGCTCGAATTATTTCCCAGTAGTAGGGAGGGTGTCGATGACTGTTGATGAGAACAGCTTGCACCGTAGTTAGGAATGGGAACGTGAAATCAACAGAGCCAGTAGGCGATGTGGATGATATGATACATAAAGTCCAAAAAGTAACTCAGCTGTCATCCAATAATATACTCTGGTATAGGAAATCTGCAACCCCCATGAATATCTGCGGGGTGTGGCGTTTACCGGGGTGTTGTTACTCTGCATGTGGACGTCACTTATGCACAATGTTGACTTGTGGTGTCTTCTAGAAAATTTCTGTTCGCAGCAGGTGTGGTAAGCTGCATGTTCTAGAAAGGGTGGAATCGGAAAGTGGGCCAGGCTAGTCTTCATTGTTTTGCCAGCCTCTCTTAGATAGCAGTATAGTGATGAATGGGTATGTGCGCCTCTGCTCTACTGAAAGAGGCGGGAATAGCCGGATCCAAGTATGGTTCTGCGTAGGTGAATATGGGCGACGATGCATGATGTTACGGACTCTACCCAGGAGAGATATCAATCCATGACATTCCAGTTGGCCCGGTGCGGTTATTTTGACTAATGCTCTCGCCAATGCAAGGTCGGATCATTAAGAATCGGGTACCTAAAGTACTGGTGACAAATTTCTGCATCCAAACCGCCAACTTAGTTATAGTGATGTTTTAAACAGAGTATTCTACAGTTACTTAGCTAGCTATAGCTCGCCCTGCAGCCTGCATTTCGATGGTTGTGCAGATCATTACCTGCACTCCTACACCTTTACCCCGGATAATCGTGAGATATGTGTTGGCTGCGTGTGCGCTAATTGTATTTCGCTGGATCATTGGTTGGCGCATACGCCGCTAAGACCTATGTACAGACAAGCAAAGATCTGTCGTCGGGGCTTGGAAGGTGGTGTTCTCAGTTTGGTAAGTGAGTTACTTGAGTTGTTCTATTCTAACTTTAAAGGATTTGTTTATCATCTATCGATATCGACTTGGAGGTATTGTGATCCATTGAGAGTCTGCAGGTAATCTATAATTGACAACTGAACCCTGAGCTACGTGAAAGCTAATTCTCATTTGGTTGAGGAAAAGCAAACTTAGGCACCCTTACAGCCTATCCTACAAATAGAATAGTCTACCGTTCTGCGGATAATTGTATGGTGAAACAGAGGGGGAGTAGTACAAAACTCAACGCTTTACAGCGCTTGAGTTTGCACAAGGGAAAATAGCCGTTTCAACAGATCCTGTCTCTTGGCCAAAGGTAAGCTTGTTTCGCGAAAGAAGTTAGATTTATAGAAAAGCCTTTTCGATACCGGGGATTTGTCAAACTTGCAGCATGGCACACCTGGCTCCGACTTCCAGAACAATGCCGCTCGAATTATGTGGCTTGGTAGTCTCACGAGTGACAGGTGTTGAAGCCGCCGACCCTAGAGGAAAAGTTTTTCCGACAGCCAGACTTCATCGAGTTAAATCACCCCAGCGCCCCTCTTTTCTCCAACAAGTGTGACTTAGCAGCTAGAAGGGACGAAGAGAACCCTCCCTTTCCGGGATATTTGCCTCTGCCAATCCTTACCACCCAATCAAATTTTGGCAGCCATTCTTTTGCCTCAATCAATATCCCTCGTTTCTCAGCTTCATCCATTACATGTATCTACGTAGGTGGTGCGGCTTCTCTATGCGTTTCTCACCGATCTATTACTCTAACTAACTGCTGACTGCATGATATGTTTTCCGGTTCAGTCCTGTGTCCCTGCAGTTTTGGAGGCTTCGGCATTTACCTACACTAGTGCAACGCACTGTGACCTATTTGGTCTCAACGAACATTTACTTTCATTATCAACCACCTGCCCGCCGGGTGACTATGTGGAAAGGGACATAAGGGCTGGATTGTTACATCATCAGAGACCTGGAAAAACAAGAGGAAGACTGACACAAAATGGAACCTCGCAGTCACCAACCTACTTCCACCACCACCACCACCACCTCCTCCTCCTCCTCCACCACCACCGCTGCTAGCACAATGAAGCGTTCATACGATGATGCGAATGGATCGACGACGTCGTCAATCAACGGTTCCCCGCCCGCCTGCGAAATTCCTCCAACGTTTGGGAGGAAACGACGGTCGACCTCACCCCCAATTCCAAACTCCCTCCCTCTAGCTCCGGTGCCATCCGTTTTTACCGACGCATCCGGACGGATAGCCCGAATACCGACGATATCGCGGAAAGTCCGGGCATGTTCAGCCTGCAAGAAGCAAAAGATACGGTGCGACTTCGAGGACGGACAGTCAACATGTCTGCGCTGCAAGAAGATGAAGTTGGAATGTGTAGTGAACCGGAGTCTTCAGACAATCTTAGACGAGGATGTAGAGTTAGTCCCTTCCCCCGCGACAAATGTTATTTTCTCTAAAGCTGATGCCGATGATGGTGACTGTAAAGGTGGAAGCACAAGATGCGGGATGACACTGTCCAGCTGCAGCGCGCCGTCGGACATGTCCTTGCAGTATTGAACATGCGGCCATTGGCATCCTACTGCCCCTCATCTCCTCCGGTATCACGGACGTCATCAGAACCTCCGAATTCCAAGGGTCAGATTCCCTTACAACCACACCGGGGGGTGTCTCAGGCAACTCCTCAGTTCCAGGAGTCTCAACCAAATTCAGTGTCCTTGAAACTAGAAGATGACCAGTCGTCTCATCGGGCGGGAATGCCCATGGTACGAGAAAATTCCCAAGCACCGGAAGAACATGACGGGCAAGCCTTATTTTCAAATCCCATGGGCTCATTGTATGAAGTCACCCGACTGCGAGGGTTGCGTGGTAGCACTGGCAATCGGTCGGGGGCGCGTTCCGAGGAGATGGACGTGGATTTCGTAGCAAGAGGCTTACTTTCTCTTACAGAGGCGCAAGATCTATTCACAGTGTAGCTTTCCCCCATTGTTAGTTTTAACGAAGTGAGCTGATATTGAAAATGTGTAGATTCCGAGACAATTTGAGCCAATACCTGTATCGCATAGCTTTAGTCCACGATGACCTTGAGTCGGCCCGCACTTCATCGTCGCTTCTTACGTCGGCTATCTTTACTATTACCGCACTACACGTGCCACGACATCACCATCTTTTTCCTGTGTTGTACCGAGAATTTCTCAATTTTATTTCAACATGTATGTTCGACCGATACCACCGGTTGGATGATGTTCGGGGGTTGTGTATTGGCGCGTTTTGGTTGACGGATATTTCGTGGAAACTTTCTGGTCATGCCGTCAGAATCGCTACAGAAATGAATGTTCATCAGTCTTTCCACAAAGCTCTTGGAGGGTCTAGACAACATTGGGAGCAGGCTCGGCTATGGTGAGATTTTCCCTTTCAACAAGTGAAAAATCGGTTCAGATTCAATGCTTGCTGCAATCTCACATGCAATCGCCGTGCTTTCGAAGCCGGTGCTGTGTGGTGTTTTAGTGCGGTGCCTTAGGTTTCAGCAGTCTCTTGACATTGTACCAAAGCATTGCATCTATTCTGAGATTGAGGGGATTCTACGAACAATCTTGCTAACGTCATGATGTTCCAGGTATTTGTTGTATGTTTGTGACCATCACTTTTCGATCGTCTATGGGCGACCGCCCATGATTCGCGACCATGAACCCATGCGGAAATGGGAATTGTATCTTCAAAGCCCCATGGCCACAGAGGGAGATTACCTCGTTGTGTCTCAAGTCACCCTGTTCACCATCTTGACGAGAGTCTTTCACTTCTTTGAAGATGAAGCTGAGAACGAAATCTGCGAGGATCGACTGTCTCATATCCCAGTTTTCAACGACCAACTCGAGAACTGGAGGGAGACATGGCGTTCGAGACTCCGTACGTTGCACCTGGATTCGTTCAGAAGCTCCATAGGGGCCGAATCCCCGCTATTAGCTGACAGCAACGTAGCAAACCGCATCAACCTTATCAGTGACCGTCTCAGGAAAGGCATCGACCTCCACTATCACTTTGCCAAACTTCAGCTGAATTCCCTGGCACTGCGTGGTGCGAATCCAAGCGCAGCTCAGTCCCTCTCGTCTCGCCGCAAGGACCATGCAAACAATGCCATCACCGCCGCTATCACGGTTTTATCAATAATCATGGAAGAGCCGTCTATCCGTGAATCCCTCGTTGGTGCACCCCTGTACATAAACACCATGATATCATCTGCAGCTGGGTTTCTCCTCAAGGTCACCGCGAAATGGAAGACTGTCAGTTTCAACATAACAACAAGCCAAGTGTGGGCTCTCGTAGAGCGAATGATTGCTCTACTAAACTCGAACTCACGAGCCGCAAGCGAGTATCATATTGTTACGCATGTAGCGTTAGGCCTTGAAAAGATGCTCTGTAAATGCGTTAAGTCTGCAAAATCAAGCAGCCCAGTCAATGATTCGCGTCTGTGGGGAGGTGGTGTGCAGGAAGGCACTGTATTGGTGGATCAGCAGTCGGTTCACAGCCCGCATGAGCAGACACATGGAGCAGGTTCGGCTTTGACTTCCTATACTGTTGGTCACAGTCAGCAACAGCAGCAGCAGTACTGGCAAACCTACCAGAATCAGCATCCCCAATCCAGCTCCAGCCACGACCAGATACCATCAGAAGTCCTGTACTCTCAGAACGCCAATCCACAAGGAAGCTTGCACAGTAGCCAGTCGACTCAGCAGCAAATGTACGAAATAAACGGCCAATATTTTCCTGTGCAAGTGGGCGTCTTCGACTTCCTGTCGCCGCAACTGCCATATTGATAGTGTGTTCACAACCCGAACCGGTCCGAATTTTTCGAAGGAACGTTCATTTCCGGTGAGGAGGCGGCAACAGAGTCAAGGACTCGATGAGCGAATCCTTCCGGCTCTGCTATCGATGAAGCCGGCACAGTAGTTACAAAATCGTTCGGCCTGGTCTGTGACTAGAAATACCTAGTATATATTGAACTTCTAACAATCGTCTGGCGGCTCTTCATAAAGTTCTGTTGGGGTTGGTTGGTGTTCCATTCCATTTCCGGTTGGGTTCTCCGGCGTTAAACTGGTATCGTTTTGCGGGCTTTGAGTTTGTAATAGATGTGTGAATGCATTAAGGTGCATGTGTCTGGTGGTGAAATTTTGGTTTAATCGAGAATTCCTTTGGATCCGCCTTGAAACTATAGATCTCTTTCGTTTGGAGGTGGTATGATTCGAAGGTGGTGGTGGTAATAGGGTGGTGATGGAGATCTTGGCGGCGGCGACGGTGTTGATGATAGACCAAGGCTTGGAAGATATATATTGATATGATAATTTATTTGTACCGTATCTTTTGGGTATATAGTTCTGTTTCAGCGATGCTCTTTAATTGCTGCATTGGTAGCTCGGTATATATTGATCGTGGTGCTGCTGCTGATTCTCAAACTTTTCGATATTGAGCACGGAGAGTGTTCATATGCCTAACAAGACGTTAGTGTGGATATGCGCTTCTTATAGCTTATAAGCTTCGGGTATTTGCTCTAGTCGTCGGTGGCGAGCTGTCTGTAGGCACGAGTGCTAACGTCGGTCTTCGTACCGATTACTCAGCGGGCGCAAAGGCTGTCGTGATCCAGACTCTGGAAAATCAGTTAGCGGAGCTAGACGACGCGAAACGACAGGTTTGACAATCGAACTTGGTGGTTTATCGTTTATCAGGATTTTTCACACCTGAATTTTTCAACGTCGTAACTTAGGACTTTTCTGAAGTTTCAAACGCGGATGCGTTCTAGATCCTCCGTCGAGCTGGATATGAGATTATCCGATGATGCCTTTTCCGACGGATATATGTACTGTATAGTAGGATACATCCGAATGCGAAGACCCCTCGGAGGACACTCCGATATCGAGCATCCTTGACAAATCTTTTTTCCGAAGGTTTGGTGTCAACACTGGTAGAGATCGCCTGCTGCTACAGATGCACACATTGACGGTGAGTTGTGAGTAGAGCGTGAGAGTAGCTCGGGGAATAACAGACAGACGCGTTTGGTGTAGGACGTCGATGTCCGGACGGAAAAGCGATGGGAAGATATACCATCAAGAATAAGGTATGAACGTACTTCGTCACTCGGCATTTTTAGTTCGTTGGATTTTCCTTTTTACCAATATTTATTGTCACTTGCTGAAAAGTGTAATGTTTTGTTTGGGCATTCGTTAACTGGAAGGTGTGGAGGACTACGCTCTTACCTGACATGGACTTTTACACGTGAACCAAGTGGCTATTTTGAGGAGCAAAAGTTGACAAGCTCTAGAGACACCTGCTTCCCGTCACCAATTTCTAGAATGAATAGAGGTGCGACTAGATTACATTGGAAATGTGCACGATTTCGTTTTTCAGGATTGCAATTATTGAAACACTGGTAGTCAGTAGTCCTACTAATGTACTTAACGCGGGGTATGATCCGAATTATAGATTTTACTGTTGGGTTAGGTTTCAGTTGTATCTTCACAATCTCGCACAAGCACATGCAATCTTTTTCTTCTTGATCTTTCTCTTGTTCAAGTTGGTAAACCTTTGAAACTTCGTGCGCTCAGTGGCAGTACTCAATATTGCCTCTAAGATCTCTCGGTATGGGCAGCAATGGCGCGAAAGTTAAACACTTTAAGCTAGACACCGTCTGGTCAGCAACTGGTAGAGTTCAAGCTAAGGACTATTGAGGCGATAGCATTTCCTGTAGCGTTAGCATTGCTGGTTGGGTTGTACTTCGGTAACTGTAGGCTTGTGACATCGACGGGTTCGAACAGACATTTTGCAATAATCGACGTAAGATGTGCACAGCAAAGTAGCCCGTCCAAATCATCGTTCTCATTTCATAGATTTTACTGGATCCTCAGCGCTCCTGCCTGCATATACACCGCATACCTACCACAAACTGTAAAAGCAACAACCACCACCAAACATCGGGACCCCTGTTTGAATTGAGATATATCAATATCCAACTTTCTATCGAGTCCGGTTTGCCTATATTTGGGCATAGCTTATAAAGTATGGATGCCAAGTTAGAGAGGCGCGTGGTGCTCGCATCGGGGTTCATTATGGTCCCGTTTTCATGTTCTCTTGGAAAACGGCACTGAGGAAAACGGCCAGCATCATAGGGTGGCTATTACCATACGGTGAATGCGGCAGGAAAGATCATCGGTGGAATGAGTGTCTTGGGGGAGGATGGGCGATTGAACGGCTACTTATACATGTCTGCGTACCTGATATCATGATGAGTCGACAGGACTTGGGGGAATTTGTCTAATGTTGAAGATCTGGATCTGCTTCCATGCGTTTCTACCATATGCATTGGGGGAATTTAGTCTTAAAGTTCTGTTCTGGAAAACGTGGAAGACGTCTTGAATTATCTGGAAATGGTATCCCTAATCCTCAATTACCTCGACCTCACCCTGAGTTTATTTTGAGGCTGTGTTATTTCTGGGCTCACCAATTTTGACAACCAACACCGCAGAAAAGACGGAATTGGCCAAAAATCACTCGTATGACAATCTGAAAGCTAAAGGAGATGGAGATTAGATAGCCTTTATGTGATGCTAGCCGTTTAGAGTTAGCTTATGTTTAGCTCTCTCGAGCCTACGACCTCGAGAGTTTGGAGAGAATAGACTCTATCTCTGACGTTTTTCCCCACTTTTGTATCCGTAGGATAACAGATGGTGCCCCTCAGCCCCATACCCCGCTTCAGTCACCTCATAGGCAGCTCTTCCTCAGTCAATATCCACTCACCTCACACTCGCAACTATGTTCTTCCCTCGCACCTTTATTATCTCAGTCCTTATGGGACTAGTACTTTGCACTCTCGCCAGTGCTATACATGTCGACGTCTCAAACTCCACATGCAATGGTGAGACCAACCGGTTTCCTACCCCCAATTTCAACCGCGCAATGCTGCAGGAACACAACAAACTGCGCAAGCAGCACGAACTCCGCCCCTTGAAATGGGATAAGAAGCTCCAAACCAGCGCTCAAGACGATGCATCGCGCTGCCACGTTGAACAGCCGGTAGATATCACCCAGACTCACTACTCTCGTTCAGTTGCTGATCTCTCTAACAGGTCCCTGAAGGCCAAAGCGCCAGTGTCGCGTGGGTGGGTCAGTTCAACGCGGTTCAACTCTTTGATTCCTTGGGAGGGTTTAATCCTAACAACACTGCGGAGATGGTGAGGGGAGAAGCTAAGAGAATCGGGTGTGCGGAGGCCGCATGTAGTCCTTTTGTCGGGCCCCGCGGGGTTGAGAACGCTACCGAAGGGCGCGATACGATCCATGTGATCTGTCACTACAGTCCACCACGGTGATTTGGAGAGTAAGGAAGATGTTATAATGAAGTGGGCAGGGGAACTGTGGCGAGGAGATTGGATGGTTGCTTGGGTTGAATGTTATGACTTTACGTTTTCGAGAAAATAAGGAATATCCTTCGAGTTCTCTGTTAGTCTGGATTGCTTGTTTGTGTAGATTCCCAAGAATAGTGTGTATAATGATATAGCAAAAGTCGTTGTGGACCCCAACCCATCGCCATCATGATCGGCACTGTCCTACACAGATCTCACGATCGACGTTGTAAGCTTAGTTATAAGCTTAACTCAATGCAGCCACCCAACACTCAACTCGCTTATGGGCTGTTGGGATTCACCGAGCCGGTTAGTTTTCAGCTATCAATAGAACCATCCAACACCTTTAATGCTACCAACGAATCTTATGAGCCAGGTTCCGTATAAACTTTAGAATCTGGAACTGGGGTGAGCCGATTAGCGTCACGGCCTAATAGGCTGAGCTAATCTAGCGTTTACAACAGCTCTGCAGGTTAACTTTAACGTTTTGTGTTCCATCCGAAGAGCTGTAACGTTAAAGTTGCGACTTATTCACGACTCACAACGAGCTTATGGCTAGTTGAAGTTTAACATTGCGTTTGTGTAAATTAAAAACTGAACAGACTATTCAAGTGATAGCCTGCGCGACTGCTACGCTCGTAAATCGGCCGTCTGCTGACTTCGCCAGCTTAAGCAGTCTGAGAACGAAAGCACAGGCCTTCTTGTACTGCGCCGCATAGAACTCCTTCAAATAATCGGCATGTGTACGGGGGTTTTATAGCGATATCGACTTAATTCACAGTTAGCGAATTCGACCTGAACCGCTGACAGGTATCGCGATCATGATCACGATCAAGTTGACTCTGTCCCGCTGCACCCACTGTTCAGCGCATATCTATACATGCATTCCCTGTAGCAAACTTCCTTCTTCTCAAACAACCAGATCAACTCACAAGCACAACTATGGTATCCACACGCTCACGTTCCAACCTCCACAGACGGCACAAACCTACACAGCGGGTATTCCCCCCAAAGCAAAAACCTCCTCCTATACTCAAGTCATACCCCTGCGCCTGCACAAACCCAACATGCGGCCGCAACACAAGTGGTCGTGACCTCCGGTTAAAGCTTGGAAAGCTCGAGTTCGGTTATACTGAAGTAGCATGCTCACACTGGGTACACTGGAATGCTGTAGAGAGTGGGTAAGAGGGTGCGGCGAGAAGGAACGAAGAAGTTGCCGTGTGGGCGTCGGATTACCACCAGAGGGAAGACATTTTAGGAGTCGCATCAGGTTCCCGTTTCAGAAAGGACAGCAAAGGTGATGGCAGACAGGACGGTGCACTGGTGGAGATAGAGGGATCAGATGGTGGAACATCTAAACTCCCGCCCAGAAAAATTGCAGTAGACTTCTTCGGGTTTGACTATCAACCCGTTCGATATCTTTCATCTTTGCCATGACTCTACCAACCAAATGAATCCCCAAAACTTATAACCAATCCTCTGCAAAAAAGGCATAATTTCCAAATAGTCCAGAAAGCCTATTATAGAGCTGCAGTGAAAAAAATATCATTCGTTCCAAGTCTAGATGAGCTGATAGAATTCCTACTTAGAGGGCCGGAAATTTGACAGCGGTAAAGATGTATATAAGTATCATGCACTTGTTTGGGATCGTCTACTCCTGCAATGACTTTAGGTTAGAGATGAGGTATTACGCTTGTTCTCTCCGGGTCAGTCGTGGATGCACTGCCGGTTTCCCTCCCACATCTGTGTGGTTGTTTCGTTTTGTTTCGTTTCATGCACTCTGGACTCTTGTTAGAGTTACCAATACTCTCTTTATCATAAGCAGACGTGGTGATGTTGATGATGAAAAAGACGGTCATATTACGTGTGGTACAGGGGGCATCCCGTATCGTCGAGGGTACCATTAAGAAAATAATGGGAATTATAGACCTTTGCTCTTTGCAAAGAAACAGCACAACGCCCCGGTTTTAACACAGACCATATCACCGCCAAGCAAGAAAAGGCAAATCATCAACACCATATCCGTAAAGCAGCATCAGACACGCAATGGCTATTACAATTCATCAATTTCCATCATCTCGGTTAAATCACAGTCATAATTATCATCTTCGCCTTGCGGCTCGTACAATCGTAGAAGACTTCGTTCTTAAAGTCTGCCAATTCCTGGTCTTGTTCCACTCCCGGTTTCGTGGGGCTAGTATGCGGGAAGGATTTAGCAGCACAGTTCATCATTTGAATCATCCGATTAAAAACTATCTTGAGGTCGTCCTCGAATGAGATGTCGAAGGGCTTTGACTCATACACCTTGCCTTCCAGGTCAATGTACATGAATCTGGTAGAGCCGGCCATCGGAATAAACACCTTGAACATAGTCAGCGATCTTCTGTTCCTGTTTGCGAAGCTGGCGCATGATAGCTAGGTAAGTTAACAGCTGATCGCGGGCCTGGCTAAAAGTCGCGGGGTCCTTGGCCTTAATAGCTATCAAGACAGTGCCCGAGCCTGAATCGGTGCGGTCTCCATGAGCAAAGGCCCGGTCAGCTTTGCTTGTTATACTGATCCGCTTTTCTCCCCCCCTCCTCTTGTCATCGATCTCCACGGAGAGGTCCATCTCGGGAAAGATTTGCATCTGTAGAGGACGATGAAGGGGTGGAGTTAAACGACTAACATTTTCGGTAACATTCGCAGGTGGGACAAGATCTCCCTTGGGCTGGTTTCCGTCATTCTGGTTTATGGTGAGGTAATGAACACGACAAGCAATGATCATGTAGTCGATTTTTATGCAACATGAAGCCTCAGACATGCAGCCGTAGCCGGCCTTACTCAGGTATCGAAGATTCAACTCTAGAAATTAATCGATTAGCGAGGTCTAATGCTTAAGAAATGCATGGTCTGGGTTGGAAATACTCAGGTAGTCGGAACCTCCATCGTAGCTGGTAGCTTCATCGAGTAATTGAAAGGGTTACCATCCTCTCCCATCTTCCGGTTGAAAAGCTTGATGAGAATCCTAGCACTAGCATCGCCAGCAGCGAGCTAACAAACGTTAGTGTCAGTTTCTTTCTGATAAATAGGTAATCACCAAGCTGAATTACTATAGGGACTTTCGGGGCAGTGGTGATAAGCTCCGAAACAACGTTCTGCAATGCAGTGCTCGCGTCTTCACCCTTATGTTCGTCGGCCTCTTTCAAAGGCCTTAGAAGCACATCCCTCTTCCTAAGACCAGCTTTACAATAGCCTTGACTTTTTCTCCAAAGCCTCGCGAGTACCCTGCTTATCACTGTCGTTGGTAGGTCGCACTGGATGAAACCCTCGGGTACCTGGGCAGCGGGTTCAGACGCGGATGGGGGAGCGAAGATTTCCCTTGCTGAGGCCTGGCCGACACAGTGGGATTGGTTCTGAGCAACATGGTTGGACATGCTGGAAGTACTGACGCAGTCGACGGTTTGGAGGAATGACGGCGGTGATTTCGGGTCGGAATGGAAGGTATCGTGTGCTGTACTTGTGGAGGGATGAGTGGGAAGGAGAAGAAAGTATGGTAGTCCGCTAAACATTATCACACCGGTTTAGACCCCACACTACATCAGAGGCTCGCTGTTCACCAAGACGAAATTGAACAGTGACAAACCCTAACCCATCCATATCAGCATTGAGAGAGGCCGCAGATGCGCACTAGTTGACACGGCTCGGCTCGGCTTGAGAAGCAAAGAAGAGAGAGAGAGGCGTACAAGAGGAGAGAGAGACAAAGACAAAACACCAAATAGATAAGGTAGATAACCCTTGGGCCGAGCCGCACTTAAAATGACCTAGGCCATGCTAACAAAGCGACCCGTTGGGGAACAGTCTCCCGATGGAACGGCAGTCGCAATGACTTGTTTCCCCAAACGAGGCCGGCGCAAACCCCGCTTCCAGAGGCTCTAACCTTGGGCTTTTGACCCTTGACTAGGGGCCAACTGCCTTCCTGCGAATATTTCCATAGTGACCTTCGCTTATTCGTTGACGAGCTCTAGTTCATAGTTGTCTACCCTACCTGTCATGACGCCGTTGTAACGGTGCGCGGTGCTTTGGATACCCGGCAGATGGGTGATGCTTCGTTCCTTTCGGGGGCTGCAAGTCCAAGAAGTACTAATACCATAGTCGATGACTGGCAGATTCTGAGAATAGCCGCCGTGTTCTGCGATGCATAACACTACAAGTTAGCTAACCGTGAACGCATTAACGGTAGTATTGTATCGTACACGAGAAAGACGAGGCGAGCTTTACTTTGATCTCAACCTACCCTATTTCTGTTCAAAATTTGCCACAGCCTTGTTCAAGAGGAATCTTAGTTAAATCCATGGAGCTTCGGCCATAGCTGGAAATTATTCTGTACGTTGGTTCGAGGGTGTGCAGTTAACTTGAGGGTCTGTGAAGGTGTGTTCTGCACAAATTTTTTAACCGCACGGTATATTGCAAGCTGGCTGTTAGATACTTAGACCATTGCATCTAATTTAATCAATCACCCTCATATCTAACTGCGCCCATCACAACTTACATCTCGTCAACCTTCTCACGTCTCTACACTTCCATCATAGCCCAATCGTTAGATAACAGCAATTTGATAGTTTTCCGCAATCCGGTATCTTAAATAGTTCCCTTAATCGATGCTATCATTGCTACCCGTAGTCTATAAGATTTTGTACGTTTGTTCGAATATTCGAACGTCAATTGCAATTGTTGCATACATAGAGCTGACAGTAAGCTGGGCTGATGGTAGGGCACCTGGTTAGGCGACCCACTCTTTTGTATATATCTCGAGTCTTTTTCCTTCTCTCTTCTGTACCATAGAATACATGCACACAGTTCTCCCCTTCATACTACAACAGCAGCCAAGCTAGCAAACACAAATGAAAGCAAAGCATAGTATTTTTCCTATTTGAGATTTTTCTAGTAGAAGATAAGCAATTCTAGTCTGTCTATAATTAGCGATAAGAAGCCGTCTAATCGTTCGACAGATTTTAATCGAGCTCGCAGCTCGCTTGATAAATATTTGAACCTGGGGCAGAAATCCCCACCCTGTACAGCTGCAGATATCATTCGCAGCACCACCAATGTCATACGCTGCAAGGTAGCAATGCCCTTAAATTACTTAAGTACATTATCTATATATTTGCTCAGAAATAGAGATTTTTCGCATCTTCAACTTCCTTTAATTAGTTTTCTCGGCGCGTACCTCAACTCCGCGTCACGTCCATACACTGCATGCAGCTTCTGTTTCCTATACACCAGCCCTACCATATCTACCATTCCTTCCCCGGTCGGCCATTTGTCAATGCAGCCTTCTGGCCAAACCTGATATTCATCAAGTCCCTCCATAGCACATCGGTGAAGCTGTGCAGCAGTCCGCATACGCCAGCATATTGTGAAAATGCATAATTGTTTCCAGAAAAGATATCTCAAGATCGGGCCTGCAAAGGTGGAGAGGATCAAAACAGCACCGACGATTAACATGGCAAGAAGCCGATAGGCACAAGTCGTGATCTTAGTTGGGTCGTCTAAGCGGGTTGCACGGCACATCCCTCTATATGCGTCATTGCGAACCACAATAAGACCTTGCGCTCCAGTGGGGATGTACTTGACCCAACCGCGTGCCGCACGCTCTGCCGAGGTCACAAGCTTTGAGCGGCCCGCCAGCGCTAGACGCATGATCTCCGAGTGTCCGCTGATTTGATTTGGCATTTCTTGGAAGGTCTTGAGGGAGAGGCCGTGGCTTGCGAGGACAGACTCGCTGGTGCCAGCATTGATCCCCATGAGGGAAATGACTGTCTCGCTACCCATGAGCTGAAGGAAACCGCTGGCTACCTCTTTACTCTTAGGCATGCCCTTCGCATAGCTCGATAGCGCAACGGTGCCGTTGAATGGAAGGCAAGGTTCCGATGAGCTGTGGCAGACGGAAAATGTGGTGTTGCACATGATCGGTACCGTCATTTTTAAGGACTTGTATATTGTACGACGCCCTGTTTTTATCGGGGTTGATGTTTCGAAGAGTGGGTCAGTAATCGGCTCATAACTCGCGACATTGCCGAGATGATAGATGAGAAGTGTAAGATCGCCATCGTGTAGTAGCGTGTTGTTTGGCGTCCAACCTATTTGACGCCCGTCGACCAGTTCTTTAGTCTGTGAGAAAGGATCCAGCGTGTATCCATATGCAAGCTTCTCAGATTCAGGTTGCACGGCCTCAGTCGCGTTGGGATATGGGCCAGCACCGAGGCCACCATACATTAATCCGTACAATCCAAGACCATTGCTGTCATTCCCCAAAAATTTCGTGTGTGACTCGACTTTGTAACAAGTGTTCAACACGCCGAACTCCAACTCTTCCGACGAGTCGTCAGTAGCGATCCCAAGGTCGGATGGTGTGATCCAGTAATCAACCTCCACTGTCAACCCATTTGCCCGGCTACATACAGGCGCCCAAGCCGGGCATTCGGCAGAAATTACCACCCGATCCTTCGGGTGATTGAGTCCAATTGCAGTGGGGGTACTTAAACTGTAGTTGTATCCGTAGCTATCGGCAAACCGGAGCATATCCAAAGCTACCGTTGTAGTATAGAGCGAATATCCCCCGCTAGTGTTTTTAGTCGGATCAAACGAGACCATACCCGCGCACGAATTATCACCGGCACCCGGGAGCCCGGAGACAACTGGTACTGCTTTTGTCCTAAGGAACGGGATCGATATTGGCGCCACCGCTAAGAGCAAGCCACCAACCATCCAAATCAGCGCCAGGAACCTGTCCAATGGCCGCCTAGGGGAACCCCTTCCAAATGCAATTCGATAAGCGGGTGTGCAACTCAGCACTGCGAGCGGACTCCCGGCGTTGACTATCGCCACCCTAAATTGGTCCATATCCCATCCTCGGCGATCTTCATCCAAGAACCAGAATAAAAGCATGCTGTAGGGTCGGAATAGACGTGCTGCAACCGTTCGGTAGAGGAGCGTGAGAAGAGCGAGTATGATAGTCCAATAGTTGGTGCTGAGCACTATGGGCCATCCAAAGCGATGGATAGAATCCCATTGGTTTGCGGTATCGGCATCTAAGAAAGGCATGATAATAGTGTTGGCGTACAGTGCATTCGAATTCGTTGTGAGAGTGTGTCTAGTCTATCGAATTCGTTGTGAGAGTGTGTCTAGTCTATCGATATATCTCGTAATGATCGTGTTGAGGCAAGGCCGTCGAGGATTCCTCCAAAGTGTATAATTGCGTAACTGATTTCTTCGAGGCTGCTGCAGCTTATATTCTGTATCCCTCCCCCTCTTCCTTTTTATCGATAACTCTCTAGGCCAAGGACGTTGGCTATGGGACTTCGTGGAATAACCCCCCTTTCCAAAACTACTTCAGTAGTTATGCAGGATAACGCCCTCTCACTAAAAATAGAATGATCGCATCACAACTTTACCTGCTGCTTTATAGACCGATGTTTGTTGCTCCCTTCCTTCTTATAGTATTGAGTTTCAAGTTGTGTTGGGCAATTGCGCAAATGACAAGTAATGAACACACATCAAGCCGTAATGACTTCAGTCATTCTCCTTGACATGACTAAGTACATAAATTGATTACTCTGCGATTAATTGCATATTAATTGCCTACTTAAGTATTTTCTGTTGGCCACACAAGCTCCCACAAATGGCAAACAGAATACTCCACGTTTCTGCCTGTCCGGTTCATAAACAAGCAACACTGTTGGTAAGTGCCAAGTATAACTTTAGCAATGCATTTTACTGCTTGAGCGCCCCCAGGGGATGATCCTGCATAAAACTCCTGCATTGTCTCGTCCTCAGCGAGCTTGCGGAAAATGAGCCCACGAAAGAGGCTCTAGTGGTTGCCCACGGGGCAAGTACCTGCATAAAAACCGTTCTTTTTCTGTCTTCGAGAGATGCTGGGCGCTGTGAGAGTTGCATCTAACCCCAGTCTGCGGTGTTAGTCTCCTCCTCAGCCTATTGCAGGGACACGAGGCTACTGCGGGGCAACATCTTAATACTAACAAAACTTATTTCTATGCCTATGCCTAGGCCCCTTTTTTGATAACTAGACGCAGGACCGCAGCCACCAACCAAAATTTTAGCGACAGGTTCAGCCTCACGCGCGTAGCGCACGTCGTCAAATTAAATATTTGCTGTCGCGTGATGTCTTACCGTTAAAGTCTAGAGCTGCGAATAAGACTGCGTTCACTATCGTTATTGGTTTGCACCTAGTTCAGTGAGGGTGCACGAAGGTGGTTTTAAAGTCCAAAGGTGTACAGAGTTTTAGGTGTTTCCAAGTCTGTTCGAAGCTGTTCACTAAGGAGGCGGCTGAGTGCAAGCGTTGATTGCAGGTGTTGAAGAAGGGGGAAACTGGTAGCGGAGCCTGCGATTCTGCGGGGCTGAGTGGGCAATGTATCCAGGGCGCAATGCCCTCCTTGATGTTCTGTACTAGTTAAGCCACTTCAAATTCACTGCTTGATAACAGCAGTGTATGCCGGGAAGCACGATTACAATTGGTGGATCCGTCGGGTTGGAGAACATAAAGCAACAGAGGCAGAGAATGCACTGTCTACAAATGGACAGTAAGAAACTGAATAGTACCCAAACACCCGACATGCCTAAAACATCAAACCGTGCAACTAGTGTTTCAATGATACAAGATATCAGGGCCTTGCCCCAGCATTTGGCCCCCGAACTGAATTAACGACATCTATGTTACAGGTATACTTGTGCTGGAGATATGTTACAGATCTGATACACGGTGACTGTTGCAGGGGCTGATGTCTCGTCCATATATCTCGAGTCTTTCCCCTTCTCTCTTCTCTGTACCATAGAATACACGCACACGGTTCTCTCCAACTTCCATATCGTAACAATCTTGTTGCATATATGGTGGTCCACCTCCCTGGCGTATGGCTCCAGTTGGGCTGATGCATAATCTCTCTATGATGGTCATTCCAGACTCAGCTGGAGATGCCAGCTGAATGCGCTTGCATGCGTACAAGACATACAAGACATACTCCGAACACCGTATATATAACAAATCTATTCCAGAATTCTGTGAGTGATATGCTGTGATGCCGACTGTTCTGATTGGCGAACCCAGTTTGTCTCCAACAAGCGGATTTGGTGTACAAATTACAAACGGGTAAGGCACTCTAAGGAATAAAAAGGATAACTAATCCAAAGAACCGGCTTCCAAGCCGTGGATTGTTGTAACAGATGTCCAATCAACTATTCCGACTTCTGCTCATTTGCAAACGAATCACCCTCCAATTCCCCCCAACTGGTACCTCCCCGCTGCCTGCTCTGCAACAGGTTTCCAACTACAGCACGCCCCTCCGCCACATTATTCACGCACGTCCTGCTAAGCTTTGCCCGCACCGCCACTCCGCTCTCACAGCGGAACACCAAAACCCCATCCTTCGAGTTCGCAAACGTCTTTGCGACTCTTTCCTCAGTCGTTGCCCACTCCCAGCCGCTCAGGCAGCGGTACATGTGCATAGCAAATGTCGCATACAACTGGTATCCCAACCACAGGTACTGCATTCCAAGCGGCATCCACATGATACTGCATAGCAGACCCAAAGGAAACAAAACTCCAAACCCGATGATGAGGCCCATGCACATCAATTCCCGCGCTCTGGACCTCACGGGGTGACCATAGTGTCGGAAGAACTGCAGTACCAACGATGAATCGCCGTCGACGAGCAGGAATCCATGTTCGAGACCATGCACCTCGAAGATGAGGCTCCTATCGCCTGCGTTGACCGTAGATGGCCTTGTCAAACACTCCCTTGGAACAGTCCAGGCAGCCATCACAATCTTAAGCCACAGCGGCATCAGCCAGAGAATGAAAAATGGGCTTTTCCACACTACACGCGCTACTATTGCTACGGCAATACCGGTGGACTCGGAAACGGCGAGTTGAAAAAAAGTCGATAGCGAGACGGGGCCCGTGTCGTAGCGTACAATAGGGGGACCTCCAACTTCGCGTTGTCGGTCACCCTCGTACTCCAGCGTCAGAAGGCTCACAGCCTTCCTGGCTCGCACCTGCTTCCGCGTAGGCGTTGGATTTCCGTCCTCGGGCGATGATTCCCCATCCCTGGCTGGCATAGTCATCAACGGCATCTGGTCGATCGCTCTAGCCCAGAACCCGTTCCTGACATCTTTACGCTCAGACCCCCTTCCTCCGCCACCAAAGTCGTGGATAGTATAACTAAGCCCGGAGTCGCGGAAGAATCCCGTCCCAAGCATGTTCCCGCACTCTCGTCCTCTGAAAATTCCTTTCTCCAGCATCTTGTCCATCACCCCAAGCGCGGCTTTGTGTAGTGGTCCACCCATGGGCATGGCAATGGCTTCTTTGAAGAGATTGGACACGGTCATCGAGTTGTGGAAGCGCTGCGGCCAGAGGAGCCGCTCGAATAATTCTTCCGTCGCGACTTCGGCACCCAGGTATCCGACTATTGTTGAGAGGGCGGCATTTGCGTTTTGGCTGTTGTTGCTGTTGTTGCTGTTGTTGTCGCTGTCTTGCGCGACGGAAGGAGCTGCGCAGAAGGCAAGACAGACAGCGAGGATCTGTTGTAGTCTGGAGAGCGGGGAAACCGGATTAGTTGCCATTTGGCAAGGTTTTCTTATGGCAATAGTGCTTCGATTCTGCTATCTGAAGCTTTTCGGATGAAATCTAATGCTGGAAAGGAAGACCCGAGTTTCGTGCCGTGCGTTTCTTTTTTAACTGTCGACGGGCAATGTGGGGCAGTCAGCATGACATGATCTGCTTAGTACCATGTGCATGCATTGTGTTGTGCGCAAGGCAGTGCGCGCTGTGATTGGTTGTCGCACGTGATGGGCTCAGCCCACAAGGCTGCGACGTCCGTAGACTATGTTAGGCAACCCGAGTAGGCACAGGAATTACACAGCCCGGAATTTGCGCGCGAGTAGGGTTAAGGGTTTATGCAAACATCCAGTGGCCAACTCAAGGCTGACACGCTCTCTGAGCCAGTCTTGTAGACGAAGCACTCTACACAGACACTACAGACAAACTTTACCCCAACAAGCCTTCCAACGACTGCCAGAGATCCTCGGGTATTTTCTTTGGCACCCCGAGAGCATCCTCCCAGAGAACTATACCCAAGCGTCGCCAGTATTTTGTGCCCTTCTCTTCACAAGGAACCGCCATCAACCCAACAGAAGTCTCCATCAGCTTTCCAGCAGAGTGACCCATAAGAACACCTAACAAAAGCACCCTTAATCGCTCACCACCAAAGTGCGCAATCAGTCTTTCAGTAAGTAAATTCTGCCGCTCATCCCGTATAGGGTTGAGTGCGCGCAAATTCTTCGGAATGTCCTGATCCGTGTAAAGATCCGTAGCGTCAAGGCAGATTCGCTGAGCAGGCAGGATAGCGCCTGTGTGTCTGCTTGGGCGAGAAGAAGCGGCCAACCACTTTTCCGCCAATGCGCGGAATGTAGCACACCGGCTGCGGAAATAACCCCAGGTTCTACCCTGCATCGTGACGGGTGATAGATCGAAAGTGCAACTACTTCTCTTCTCTATCACGGAACGCATAGGCTCGGGAACGTACGTGAATGGACTGATACGCCATCCATGCCCCACTTCTTGCGGTGTGGTGAAAACGTAAAGCTGAGCCCGAATAGATGCACGTCTGTTCAATTCAATCCCTAGCTGATCCTCCAGATCTTCCAGGGTAAAATCTTTCTCTGGCTCTGCAGACTGCCCCAGTCTGAGTCCATACACCTGCATGATCGCATAAATGCGGTCCAGCGGATGTCGCGTTCTTCGGTACCGCGCAACGGAGTAGAGAACAATCGGGTTATCGCAGTAAAGGGAGTAGAGGCCGGCATTCATAATGAGGTCCATAAGTGTTTGGATGTCTGTCCGATCCACCCTATCATCGTGTTTCCCCCCATACACTTCAGAATAATACAAAGCCTCCAGGTATATTCTCGCAGCCCATGTAAGAACATCAAACAGCGTAACACCCACCCTGCCTTCCCGTGAAAGCAACACCGCATCCCGCCTCAAAAACGCCTCCTGCAGCGTCCACAAAGACGAGAACCACGGATCTAAAAGCAACTCCTTAAACAACGCGATCGTAGACTTCACCCAGCCAGGACGCAGGACACACGAAGTGCCAGCCGCTGATGCATCCCGGGCACTGGTTTCTAGCGCTTGCATATACCTGCGAAGCTGGCCTTCTTCGAGGTGGCTGAGCCAGATGTAGGCATTTCTGGCTCGGTTGAAAATTGCAGCCTGTTTCCCGATTTCGGACATTTTGATGGCGGTGTTGGTCTGGTCGATGCATGCTATGTCCACCCAGAGGAAGCTGGTGTCCTGCGCCCCGATGTGGGAGATAACCCGCTGGAAGGCAGAGACGGAGAAATGTGAGGGGTTGACGGCGGGAACTGACCACGATAGCCCTTGAACGGAAAGAGAGGGCCCCGAGGAGAGTTTCCATCGCCCCCAGGTGTAGGAGAGGATATTGTATTCTGGTGCTGTGGCGGTGGAGTATGTTGACTTGCCGGCTCGCTCGAAGGAGGTCATAGACGGGACGTGGAGTAGCCTTCGTGGCCAGTCGGGTATTGGTGTACCTAAGTGCTCCCTTTGATTTCCGGACATCCTTGAGTGGTAGTGAAGGTTGGTTTGAAATATTCGATGAAGCCTCAATGATACAAAATCTCGGCGAAGCGGGGATCGATCGTCGATTCTTAGCACGTGCACGTATGTACACCGTCATGTGATATCAGGTTTCTTGTGCAACATTTCATTAATTTACAAAATTAATAAACTCCATCTTTCGGTCACCTCCTATGGCTTTCTTTTCTCTCTGTCCCCGCAGTTTATGAACATTGGAGTCATCTAGGCAGTGGATCGAGGCCGGGTACTCCCCCGCCTTAAAGTCCAAGCGGGGTATCCCATAAGTGCACAGCCCCAACAGCACACAGGTTCATCATTAACAGCTCAAACGACCCCTCAGGCTATGGTCGCAGCATACTCCCAACAGACCGCTCAGAACCTGCCGTAAGATCTCCTCATCCTTCCCTTCTTCCGCATTTTCACTGACTGCGGAAGACTAGAAGCACTCGAGGACTTCGCCGTTTTCTTTCCCTTCAGGGCGCGGGATAACGTACGTGCCCCGTGGTTCTGCAGCAAAGAATGGCCCCAACAGCTTCTGCACGTACCATCCATGACCTCCTACGAATGGACTGAAGGCAATAAGTACGGCAACGTCACAGAGCCGCCGTACAACATTGTCTCGTATACTTGGGTCGCTGGAAACTCGATCGAGGACCGTCGCTTCCGGTTAAAGGGATTAGTTGGTCCGTTCCAGCGGTGGATGAGAATCATTTCTCGGTTGCGGACTTGCATAATCTCGTAAAAAATATATCAATTGAAGACGTTGGTGAGGAAGGCATAAAAGGTGCCGTTGAGCATGTATGGATCGACGTGGCGTGCATTGATCAAGAAAACAACGCCCTCCAGATGAAGGAGACAGGAAGGCAGGCGGCTATATTCGAAGGAGCTCAATCCTCGTATGTATGGCTGAACCACTTGAAAACGGAGCATTTACGAAGTCTGTTCGGAATGCTGGAGACAATAGCGTTTGAGCTCGACCGGGACATTCTTGATCCATCGCATAATCGATCTAGCGCGCCAGTGATCACACGATCTCGTTGGCTAGAATCAGCAACCACCACAGTCCAGAGTCTTTTCCAGAACGACCCATAGTTCACATCCCTTTGGACTCTCCAAGAAACATTCCTACGACAGGACGCAATCCTCCTCTCGCGAGGCGACACCGGTCACAGCAAACCGGGGTATAAAATCTCTAATCAAGAAAAACGCTAGCGTCTTCCCCATAGACGAAAACCACAAGATTGAAGCCCACAAATTCTGGACGATACAAACCCTCGCCGCCACCTGCACACTCATTCACAAAGTCGGAACTCAGTATCTCCGCCACACCCCCACCCCCGCACTTCATCTGAGAAATCTAGATTCCTTAGTATATATAATCCGTGAATCTGGATTCCCCTCACTTCAAACACAGAACACATTCTCCTTCTACTCCATGGCGCGGTACCGCAAAACCCGGCGGCCATCGGCTGGACCGGATCTATGGGATCATGCAGGTATTCCGGATGCAACCTGGGCAGTCTTTAGAGCTAGATAAAGTCTTCACCCTCGAAGACCTCGAGCAACAGTTCGGAGAAACACTCCTGGAGAAATTTAGACACCTATTCCAACTCTTTGTACACCGAAACTCGGCGCCCCCGCCTCTGCTGGCGGATATCACAGCACTCCGAGCCTTCGGACTTGTTCATGCCGAGAATGCTGATGGATAGAGGCTCGTATTTTAATATCTGGACAGATGGAAGCCTAACCAGAGGAGTAAGGTTCGAAGCGAAAGCGTATGATTTCGCACAATTGCTCGCCCGGTCACGCTCCGCACCCACCGCGGAGCTCTCGGAGGAAGAGCGGGAGCACGGGATAAACAGGCCAGCTGTTGGGACGCTTAGCGTTATGGCGCTGGACGAGACTTGTATAGATGTTCTCGCCGGTGTGCTGGAGGAATACAAAGCGCTCCCGCTTGGCGAGGCGGAGGTCTAGGAGCTTGCGGATTGGTTAGTGGAGAATGTTCAGAGAGGGGAGAATTTGAGAGTGTTTTTGTATTTGCATCTTTGTGAGGATAGGGTATCGAGCGAGGGGCCAAAGTATCATTGTGTTTGTTTGTCTGAATCATATTGTATTCGACCATTACTGATCATGATATATATGTATTTCTTCCACCGCCTCCCCCCAAATCCCAATCACTTCCTCTGGGTTTTCAGCCCTTTGGCAAAGTCGTGAAAGCCGCACCCTTAAGTATCATTGTGTTGGTATTGTTGCATTGAGACAGGCGAGAGGAGAGGAATTTTGGGTACGCATTGGGCTTATTGCTTGGAGATCGAATAAGTTCCCACTGAGGGGGGGGTGTGGGGGTGGGAAATGGAGGGATATTAAAGGGGTTATTGGGTGAATGAGTGTGAGGGAAGTGGATGGTGGGCCATTTGGCGAGCGGTTTTTCTCAAGCATTCAGCTCTCTTCAATTTTCTTATACCTTCTCACTACCACCGTTTCCTTGACAGCCTGTTCCAAAACTTTCACTTGGAAGGGCACTCGAAAGCACTTTCCTAGCCTCTTGGAGACTTTAATTTCTGAATTGGCAAATCGTTATTTGGAACAAACTTGCATCTACCAGCAAAAAGCAAATATATATACTCACAGTTCGCTAGCGAATAATCCACCTTAGCTGTGTGACACACACGAGTATCTACTAGAAACGAGAAGAAGGCTACAGAGGGAAAGGGTTTCGTGATCTAGGTTGCAACACTGAGTCGTTGACACCGTCGTACAGCAGAGTTAAATTCCGTTCCCCACACCAATTCCAACATCAACGGACCTTATGTACTTGCCTAGGTACTTATGTATCTAGTACGTACCTTAAGTCCCGTAGTGAAAAATTAAGGGTTGAAAGCACACACTGCCTCTCCGAGCAGCTATCCCCTAGGGTTCATGATTCTGGTGGGTGGTAGTTTAAAAGCCACGAAAGCGTGGTTTAGAAGCTGTCTTGTAGTTGAAATTACACGGTGTGGTGTAAATGCCACAATCTGAACAAGATTATAATTGAATTTAGACTCTCCAGCAGCGGGTGTGGTAGCATTTAAACGCTTCAGCAGCGGTGGCATTTAAACGCTTGAGCAGCAGGTGTGGTTGCATTTAAACTTCTTCGAATGCAGATTAAACGACTGCCATCTAACCATCATGATGTGGTGTAACAATGGTGGTGGTGGAGTGTAGATCACACACTGAAAAATATCGATATTTTTCTAAGTTCATTTTTGTATGGGAGATAATGTTAAAAGTTGTTTATGTCAATATTCACAGTTGATGTCAGGTATACAACTACCTGTATGGTGTAGTGGCTAACAGCTTGTACTAGCAAACATTGTGCTTGCTTGCTTGCCCCGAATCGCTTCGAGTTCAAATCCCGATGCATTCAGAGTATTTTTGCGCACTTTTTGGCACACTTGTGGTATACATATACACGTATACCTGTACACCACAAACATAACATTTAAACGCCATTCTCTTGTAAAAGAGATGCCTTTGTGGTTTAACTATCGTGCAACCTCCACCACAATATCGTGTGCATATACACCATAATGCAGTGAGCATCTTACGATAACCTCACGACAACCTCAAGACAACGTCGTTAACCACCACACTGAACCTCACGCTGAACGCCACGACAACCTCCAAAAACCTCACGATAACGTCGTTTAGCTACTACGCAGAATCTTACGACAGCATCGTGTAGTTGCCATGCTAGACCTCACCACAACGAAGTGTAAATGCCACGCTGCCTATCGTGAGTTTTAAACTACACCAAAATGTACCCTAGGGTATCAACGCACCTTCAACCCAGCTTCCACCTCCACGCTGAAGCGCGTAAGATGATCAATACTCCCGACGAATCTTCTTCCTAGAAGAGCGCCGAGTACCTCCACACGTACGACATCTACGAACTTGTCAAAGCCTCCCGCTACGACTGCGAGAAATACCCACAGTCGACCCCTCAAGAGACGGTGTGACTGCTTCGTTCCCTGCAAAACCATGAGTCGTCCAGAGTGTTACACACGAGACGAGACGTCCCGTCTCGTTAGCAAGTGAGGCTCGGGGTCTCAAGACTTTTGAGCTATAAAGTTCAAGATCTCGAGCTGGCTCAAGCCGAAGCGGCGATTAGTGGTAGCGGTGAAGTAGATTAAATTGTTGACAATCTCCCAAGCCACCATAACTTCACTAACAGTCCTTGATACCGTTTACAATCTCTCAACTCTTTTTGACAATCAGTGAAGCTATTGAAAATCTTCCAAGTCACCATAAATTGTGAACGCTAGGTACACCGCTAGTACCTTCTCGGTTAGGGTTGTCATCATATATCACTCGTGAGATCTCGAGACATCTCGAGACTACTCAGAAAAGCGCTCGAGACGAGATCTAGAGCTAGCTTGTCTCGTGTGTAACCCTAGTCGTCAATCAAGAAGTCGACAGAGAAGATTCACCATGAAGTCTTTGTACCGTCCATTGTAAGTTCTTAACGCCTCCAAGAGCTCGACAGCGTTTTCCGCAGCCTTGCTTTCGATACACCAGATATCCTCGTCCCAACCTCTTGGATAGATACCTTCCTCTTCATGGAATATGTATACCGACCCACTCCAGCATGGTTCTACGTCCCCGGCCGCTTTACCTCCGAACTGTTGTGGCAGCAGAAAACTGTCATAGCTACCACTTGTGCCGTGTGCTTTCTGAGACGGTGTTTGCAGAGTTCCTAAGCGGCGCCAGGCTTTTAGCGGCCCGGCCTCAATTTGAAAGCCTATACTGTAAAGAGCCTGCCGGCCACGATTTTGGGGGCCTTCCTTGGTGGAGGCCAGGCCAGGCTGATTAGGAACACTGGGTGTTTGTTGAAGCATTGATCGTAGGATCTACCGGGAAGCTGGAGGAGGTTGCAGTCGAAGCCTGGAAGAGAATCAACAATCTTGAAGTCGACATTCTTCATCGATTGGACGAGCTGATTGCGGTGCAGAGGAAGCTGAACGATGTTGTCGGAAACACACTTGGCGGAGACAGAGTGTCATCGCCGTGGGAGCTGAGGAAGCTGGAAGAGACGAGGGATCTGCGGGAGTTGACGGAGTTGACTGAGCTGCAGGAGTTGCAAGAGGTGTGTGAGCTTTGCACAATCGGTTTTTTGTTAAATAATGTTTGAGAAAATATCCCACTGAGATCATTATTCGTCACTCGGCTATTATATGACCATATGTGTTACAGGTGTACTTGTGCTGGAGACATGTTACAGGTCTGATACACGGTTTTGCTGCAGGGGCCGATGCCTCCTGTATATATCTCGAGTCTTTCTCCTTCTCTCTTCTCTGTACCATAGAATACACGCACACGGTTCTCCCCAACTTCCATATCGTAACAATATGTGTTGCTATAGTACTTAGAGGAGAACCGTGTGTTATTCTATGATACAGTGAAGAGAAGGAGAGGAGAAAGACTCGATTTATATACAGAGAATTATGAGAGAAAACTTTGATGCTTCGCCACTCGCCACAGGATATGTAACAATATGATCGCTGTCTTCAGACAGTTTATATTCTAGTAGCCACTTCGGGCCAATCAACTTTGACCGCTATCAGCTTGTTTTTGATAAAAGCCGTCGACGTAATCATGACAGTTTCTGTTATACTCTCACCACCAAACTCTGAACAGCAGACGAACGGGCCCTTAGTGTTTAACCGTGGCACCGTTAGTGCAGCAGTGACCCGGGTTGGTAATTCTTCTATAGACTTCGAACGCTCGAACTCGTGATATAGTATACACCCAATAAAGTCGTAAGCGGTGAATGAATAACAGCTACAGTCATAGAGTTCTGAAAATGAGGCTTCCCGTCCGCTCAGCCATATCCAAGCATAACATCGCCAGGTTAGTACTGCAGTGGGTGACCATGCGGGAATCCCTGGTACTGTAGTTTTGCGTCTCTTTTTGTCACCGAACTCTAGGTATTTCAGTATTTCAGTCCCTTCAGAGATCATATTGCCGGTGAATTTTAGGGCTATGCTACCGTGGAGTGCTAAGATAGGCAGAATTGATCGCCACAGAGTAGTTAGTAGTAATGGTGAATCACTTAAGAAGGTGACACCGGTATATTACGGGCCGATAGCCCAATACCGTCATATATGCCAACCCAACCCCCCAGCCTCCATATACGCAATCCACCGAACCTCCTC
>Ga0307515_10002558_pt1 | contig 39263 bp, 17 predicted proteins | sample 17_EM_MG_FD_194513 | JGI IMG/M metagenome (GOLD analysis project Ga0307515, IMG submission 194513) | Populus trichocarpa ectomycorrhiza microbial communities from riparian zone in the Pacific Northwest, United States - 17_EM | ecosystem: Host-associated > Plants > Roots > Unclassified | place... | reverse complement strand
TAGGGGAGCTAATACCAGCCGTTTCTTAAGCTTATTAAAGGCCTGCCTATATATAGCGTTAAAGTAGAAGGGCTGGTTTTTTCTAGTAAAATAGTTAAGAGGCCGGGTAATCCTGCTATAGTTCTTAATAAAGCGTTAGTAGAAGTTATAAAACCCTAAAAAGGATTATACCCCCTTTATGGTCCGTGGGGGTGCCTACTGGTTAATTACGGCCGTCTTCTCTGGGTCGGTTTTAATTCCGTCTATACTAATAATAAAACCTAGGTACTTTATACGCTTAATACTAAACTCTAACTTCTTAATATTAACCTGGAGGCTAGCCTCACGAAGCCATTATAGGACTTTATAGACGTGCTCCTTGTATTCTAGCTTATTCTTAAAGTAAATTATAATATTATCTAAATAGGCCGTACAGAAATCGTTAAGGTAGTTAAAGAGTATATTATTTATATACCGTTAGTACGTAGCTAGTCCGTTAGTTAGTCTAAAAGGAAGTATTTTATATTTATACGTTCCGTAACAGGTCTAAAATATAGTAAGATCTTTAGACCTAGGGTCCATCCTAATTTAGTAAAAGGCCTGGCGGATATTAAGCTTTATAAAGACTTTAGCTCTACTTATTTAGGTTAGAGTCTTATTAAGTAGGGGTAGCGGATAGCGGTCCTTGCGGGTTATATTATTTAGCTTATAGTAGTTAATATAGAAGTGGAGTCCTCTATTTAGCTTTTTAATAAAGAGAATAGGCAAGGTAAAAGGGGCTTAGCTAGGCTTAATAAAGCCCTTATTTAGGTTATTAATAAGATACTACTTTATAGCCTATAATTCGGTAATAGACTGCTTATAGAGGGGGCTAAAGCTAAGGGTATTTTCTTTACCCTGCTTAATCTCAATCTTATAGTTATACGGTTAGTAAGGTAGAAGTATATTAGATACTACTTTGGAGAATACGTCCTTAAATTTCTAGTATTAATAGGGCAGCTTTTGTTCTACTAGTTCCTTATCTATAAGCTCACTTTCTTATCCGCTAAGCTCGCTTCCCTTTTCCTTAATTATTTAATTAATTTCGTATAAGCTTATTATAAAGGCGACGGTATTAGGCTAAACCAAGTTCTAGTAGAATCCTACGGCATTAATACAGCAGATATTAACTAGTAGGAGGTCCGCTGGTTTCCTTATAGCCGTTTTCTAAACCGTATTTTACGGTCTAGGGTTTATAATCTTTCTTAGCTCCTATTCCATCTTCCGCAGGTTATCCCTCTAATCTATTAGTTTAGTGTGACGTCTAACGTCCCTTACTGTTCTTTGTGGCTGTATAGGGCCTAAGCTCTCTATAGGGGGCTTTTCTAGGTTATTACTAACTTCCTAGGTCCTTAATGCGGGTAGCGTAATATAGGTAGTCTAGGGGCGATATAGTATACAGATCTGTTGCAAATTAAGCTATATATCTTTCTTAAAGGCCTAGTCCCTACGCATAGTATTAGCCTAGTAAATAGTATTAATCTAGGGCCGTATAAGGTTTTCTATTATAATACTAATTTCTTTTATAAAGGAAGGGGTTAGGGGTAGGGTTTTAGGCTAGATAAGCCGTCTACTCCGTATATTAAGCTATAAGCCTAAATAGGCTAGCTATTTTCGCCCTAAGATTATATTATAGCTACCTAGGTCCGTAATAAGGAAGGGGGTGTTATACTGCCTTCGTCCGTCGACATAGAGGTAAATCCGCAAGATAGTTATAATAGGTAGTCCTATCCGCCCGTTGTACCCACGGATAGGAATTAGTTTGGGCAGTTCTTTAATAGGTGTATTTAGAAAGTTAGCCAGCTTTACGGTATACTAGGTATCTATTAAGGTAAAGGTATTTACTCTAGAGTTAGCTAAAGCAAAGGTTAAAACTTAGTATCTATTGCGGAATAAAGTATAAGGGATAGTATAGCTTCTTCTACTAACTAGCCAACCTAGATCAATATCTAACATATTAATCCCTTTTAACCCTAGAGAAAAATCTTCCTTTAGGGTTCCTCTTTTTCTAACTTTACGCTGTCCTCCTAAATTAATAGGACCTTGTCCGCTTTTATATTTATTAAATAATCCTTTATACGGTAGCCTTTTTAACCGTAAAAGAAGTAAGCTCCTTAATTACTAAGGGCCTGTATATAGGGGTTACTATATATAGGCTAAGCATTTGCTAGACCCGTAGCAGGGCTGGCCGTATAGCTAGCTGCTAAATTAGCGGCGGGCTGTATAGATGGTGCTATAGGGGTTGCTAATCGTGCTAGGGCATTGCGGACTGTTCTTATATTACCTGTGGTTTGATTTAAAGGGTTTCTGGCTTTATACTATTTAGCGCGTACCTTAATTCGGCAGAGGCCTTAGTTAATAGCTAAGCACTAGTCCATAAGTTTCTTTAGCGTCTATATAGTAGTAAAAACTAGTAGTATAGCTCGCTGTAAGTCTAGGGTAAGCTTATTAAATAGGTCTGGCATTAAATCTTTTTAGGGAATTTAAGCCTAGCCGGCTAGGTGTAGAAAGCGGGTCTAAAAGGCCAAGAAGGTCTTCGTCGTTTTTATATTTAGGCTTTTATAATTAAGTTAGGCGTTCTATACTTTAAAGGGGTCCTTATAGATAGAAGATAGGTATATAATTATCTCTTCTCTAGAGAGGAAGGGATCTGCTAAGTCCTATATATATCGAGGACGTAGGTACGTCTATGCGTCCCTACTAGTACGGCTAAAGACGTAGGCCATTTTAGCCTAAGTAGTAGGGAAGTAGTCCGCATTAACTTTAAGCTTATCCTATAATTAAAGCTTCTAATTATTAAATATAGGGTTAGTTCCGTCTGTAAGCAATAGGGGGTCTATAATCTTTATGGACCGTAACGATACTAATGCTGTACGTTAGGCTAGGGCCTTAAGGACTATAGTAAGTCTCTAGGTGTCCGATAACTCTTTGCTAGGTATAAGGGGTTCTTTAGCTTTAAGTAGCTCTTAAAGTCGTTTAATTTCGGCATTGGCTGCTATAAGCTCCACCTAGGAGTTTAAGTTAGTTGCTGTTTTACTATTAAAGGTATTTAAGGGTCCTGCGGCTGCTTTGCCGGCCGCTATAGTTCTTAGTATAGTAATACGGTTATTGGGGTAACTTTTAGTAGGATTCTTATAGGGGTTCTGGTCTATGCGTATTCTATAGATCTTATTATTCTTTTCTGGTCTTCTAGTTCTAATAATAGTCTTTAAGTTTACTTTTGTGTTTTATTTTTATTTGTAGTCTATAAATATTTTTTAAGTTCCTTTTTAAAAAGAAGAGTAGACGAGCTTTAGATAATATTAGCGACTTAGTTAATTAAGGCACGGGCACGGCAAGAGGGACGCGCAAGCCTGTATAATTGGTAGTCTATAAACGAGGATCTAAAGCTAGAGAAAGGAAAGGAGAAGAAGAGCAGCGCTGGTTAAAGTAGGGTTCTTTTATGCGGTCCTCTAGTCACGTGACCGCGAAGTTCTACCAAGTTCTGCCAACTAAGTTCTGCTAAGTTCTGCCAGTGCCGTAACACTAAAGGTTTTTATAAGGTTTTATTAAGGCCTAAGCATATAAAGGATTGGGGACGACCCTTTTTAAAGAGGGGGGCATTATTAGGTAAAACCTAAGTAGATAGCTATATAGCTGCGAGGTATAGGCGACCCGCAGGCGACTCGCCTATAAGGCATATGCGCTACACATACCTATAAAAAACCCCTTACCTCGCACCTTAGACTCCTCCTTCTCCCTTAAGGATTTGTCTGCTTATATAATATACCCTATTATTCTATTATTGGACTCCCTATCCACATCCTCACCTTATAGTTTATAGAAATATTTATTAAAAAACTTAACTTATTTTTAAAAGAGGTTTTTATACTTCCGGGCCTAATAAAGCCTTAATTAAGCTACTAATAGCGTTAACTTTAGTCTTTTCTTAGCGCGCTAGTTTATAATATAGTACTTTTTAAAGAAATAGTATAAAGTTTTATACTTAATAGTAATCTTTATAACTTAGAAGCTATATAGTTAATTTAAGGGTTCTTATATATAACTCAAATAAGTAGACGCTTATAGTATTAAGTAAGCTTTTTAGGCTGTTTAGGCCTTAGGGATTTAAGCATATAGTGGCTATTCTGTCGATTAATTATATTATTAATATAGTATCTAGCCGAGATTTTAGTCTTCTTCTCTTATACATCTACTATATTAAGAATTCTAGCTCTTTGTATATTTAAAAGCTCTGCTCTAGATCTTTAATTTCTACTAATTCCCGTCCAACAAGCGTTACATTGTAATGTAGTAAATAATTAAATTTGGCGATAATATTGCGACCGTGTGGCATGTGCATAGAGTAATGTCTTGGCATCGTAACCCTAGTCTCTGCAGAGTCGAGTCCCGAGAGTCATTTCTTACTGCTTAGTGCCGCCCTCATGATGCTGTTTCCTTCATGTTGTTTCTTCCGCGTTCAAAAAAGTATGAATAAATACCGCTATAAACCCTGCCGCAATCATGGTTGCGCTTCACGCAGCCATTCCTCAGATCCTCCCAATCTCTCCATTTGGAATTATACCAGTCAGTTTTTCTATGTTGCCCCTCAATTGGAAAGCAGCTGCCCTGGCCTGGGCCTGCGGCATCGTAGCTGTTCCCACGGCAGAGTGGGGTGGTAGCAAGGCGCCAACGGCTACCGTGAAAAATGGTACCTATACCGGTGTTCATTCCGCGGAATACGACCAGGACTTCTTTCTTGGTGTCCCCTTTGCACAGCCGCCTGTTGGGAACCTTCGCTTCCGAGCACCTCAGCCTCTAACTTCTTCCTGGGAGGGTACAAAACCAGCAACCTCCTACTCTGCTGCCTGTATCGGTTATGGCAGCGATGATTGGCCCTACCCGAAGCTCTCTGAGGACTGCCTCTACCTCAATGTGATCAGGCCATCTGGGTATGAAAACCAGGAGCTTCCTGTGGCATTTTGGATCCATGGAGGTGGGCTCACTGAGGGTTCCAGCATTGACCAGAGATATAACCTCTCGTTCATCGTGGAGAGGTCTGTGAAGATTGGGAAACCAATTATAGGTGTGAGTACAAATTATCGATTGAGCATGTGGGGCTTCATCACGGGCGAAGAGGTGATTGAGGCAGGGAATGCGAATATCGGTTTTAGAGATCAAAGGTTGGCGCTGCATTGGGTGCAGGAGAACATTAGAGCCTTTGGAGGTGAGTTGCGATTCCTGTATTTCCAGCGCGCTTCCCATCTTGCCTGGTTCACAAGCACTCGTTCTTATGTTTAGCTCGTTTGAACGTATAATGCTAAACATCTCACTACTATAGGAGACCCAAGCACGGTCACCATCTGGGGCGAATCTGCTGGTGCCGTTTCTGTTGGTATGCATCTTATGGCTTATGGCGGCCGCGACGATCATATCTTCCGCGGTGGAATCATGGAGTCCGGCAACCCAGTCTTCTACGGCTCGTTCGGTCATTGGGACAAAACGGCCTTCACAAACGCCACCAACACACTAGGATGCGGCTCCGCCTCAGATAAACTACAGTGCTTGAGGGAGCTTCCCTTTGATACACTCAACGCATGGATCAACGGTACAGGATCTTCAATAGGCTGGCAACCAATAGTCGATGGGGACTTCATACAGGGGTATACAAGCATGCAGCTCGCCAAGGGCAAATTCGTCCATGTTCCAGTAATATCAGGTGCAAACTCCGATGAAGGAAGCGCGTTCGGCCCCATAGGCATCAACAGCACACAAGACTTTATAAACTACCTTGAAAGTAAGCTCCAATTCTTCTTCCAGCTCTCCCATTGCCCAGATCTCACGGCTCACTAGACGACCCCTCCCCGGTGACCCTGCCTGCTGCCTCCGTGACGCCCGTCCTTTCTGCCTACCCCGCCACAATCACCTACGGTGCCGTGCCCACGGGCCTGCCACCGTCTTACATCCCTTCAGAACCCTTCGGTGCCTCGTGGCGCCGCTCTGCGGCCTACGGTGGCGATGTGGTCATGATCGCGCACCGCCGCCTGACGTGCGAGACGTGGGCGGCCAACGGCGTCCCCGCTTTCTGCTACCGCTTCAACACAATCCCGAACGGCGTCTCCGCATTCATCGGCGCGACCCATTTCCAGGAAGTCGCGTTCGTGTTCAACAACAAGGAGGGCGTTGGGTATCCGCCGGTGTCGGTGGACCCGTTTGGGGGGGAGCCGCAGAGTTATTTCGATTTGAGTGATAAGATGAGTGCGGCGTGGGTGAGCTTTGTGCATGATGGGGTGCCGGCGGCATGGTGGCCGAAGTATGAGGCCGGGGGGAAGGGGCAGAATTATGTGTTTGATGCGAATGTTACCGGGTTGGGCTATCCGGAGCCGGATAAGTGGAGGGCCGCTGGAATTGCGCTGATTAATTCTTGGAATGCGGATGTTTATTTAAGGTAGGTTGCTAACGACTAAGGGTTAAAGATTGAGGGTTGATGGATGATAATGAGAGCCGACTTGAATGTTGGTAATTCGTACGTACCTGAATGCGATAATCAGGGGTTAGGGCCCCGTTATTTCTCCTACCGTCGAGCTTTTGTGTACGCGGTTTGTTTAATTTTGAATGTCATTTATGATTTTCTTAAGCCCTTTGAATTAGCATCGAGGGAATGTCTTGGAAAATATGCGGAAAGGGCATAGGCCATTTCTTTATGGGTATCTTTGAAAATGTACAAATATTTACCATCTATGCGTTTTAGATCTCCAACAATCTAAAATCATGCTCATGCTTTTTACCCCCAATCTACTCAAAACGACTTGCCAGCCTTCCAAGGCTGTGGCTTTCACGCAAAGCCTAACAAATCAACCATCCACTGCTCAGAAACACCCTAGCACTCCTACATCACCGTCCCTCCCCCTCCCCCTCCCCTTCCCCTCTTTCCTTCTCCCTCCTCTCCCCTATCTCCTTCAAGGCCCTCCTTGTCCCCTCAACAATCAATCCATGCTCCACCTTGTGCATCCTCTTCTCCAACTCCTCCAGTGTCTCCCCCTCCCTCATCTCCACCTCCTCCACCACAATCGCGCGCCCCGCATCCACCTCCGCAATGACCTCATGAATCATAATGCCGGTCCTCTTGATCTCGCCCTCCCGAAAAGCCTCCCACGCCCGCTCGATCGCGCCCGCGCCCGCAAACTCCCCCGGCAGCGCCGGGTGCAAGTTTATAACGGGGAGGCTGGCGGCGGCGAGGGGCGCCAGGAACGAGGGCGCCAGGATGTGCATCCAGCCGGCGCAGACGGCCAGGGAGGGCGCGTCGGCGAGGATTAGCGCCGCCAGGTCCGCGTCGTAGGCGCTGCGGGCGGCGCTGATCCCCGCGGGCGTGTCGGGGTGCTGCTTTTTGTACGGGATCAGGTTGTGGTAGGTTGTAGGGATGGAGGCCGCCGCGGCGCGGGTCAGGCCGTAGGCGGATTTCCGGCTGGGAGGGAGAGGTTAGCGGAGGGTGGTTTGGAGGGATGGGAAGGGGGGGTAGGGTGTTACTTTGATATTACGCGGATTATGCGGGTGGAGAGGAGGGCGGAGGAGGCGCAGGCGTTGATGAGGGCTTGTAGGTTTGTGCCGTTGCCGGATATGAGGACTGTGAGCTTGTAGGTGGGTTCGGACATGGTGGAGGTCTTTGCTGAGACGATTAGATGCGATGAATGAGGAATGATCATACTACTTGTATGAAAATTTGAAAATGTGGACGGGAGGCAGGTATTCAAGTCCTGTAGGTCTCTTGGTGTTCAATGCAAAATATAGTAATATAAGATTGAGCGGTACTACCAATGCTGAAGCAATGTTGTGAGATGTTTGAAAATTGAACTGCTTCGCGATACCTTTTTTGGTGAAGCTTAATTGGAGGGGTGGTGGGGTCTGAAGAACATTTTATCTCGTACCCAGAGCTTCTACCGAAGTTTATCCATAGCGCTAAACCGCATCAAGAAAACCTTCGTTAGAAGGTGCCACGCGGGGGCGCGGATGTAACGTAGTTGACCAGGAAGCGAGCCACCCCACGTAGCGAGCCACACAAGAATATTCCTACCATTTTTTATTTTATAGCAAATTACACCAAAATTAAAAAGCCTCAGCATATTACAAGATGCTAAATTAATCCTTGCCCTCTCGCGAAGCCGAGACTACTATACAAAATATTATACAAGATCTTTCTTCTGGTGTTAAGCCGTCGATTCGCAAGGCCTCTAGCGCCCACAGAGCACCTAGATCTACCGTTGGATATCGTCTTGCTGGCCGTCTCCCACGATACGAAGCTTACCTAGGTTTATTGCATCCTTTACAAGAACAGCAAATTATTAAATGGATCCACGAATGTCAATCCTGGGGCCTTCCGTTAAAGGTTAATATGCTCTTAGAAATGGCTTGTTCCCTTTTAGGAAAAGGCTAAACTATAGGCAAGCATTAGGGGCAAAGATTCGTTTAACGCCACGGTCTTAGTACTATATTAAGTTGTCAGCTTAACTGCTAGAGAGCTTAAAATGACGATCTAGTAGTTATACGTAATTAGTTCACGTTCTTCCGTGCCATTTATAAGCAATATTAAGTTAAGCATTTAAAATTTATCAGCAACTTTGACGAGAAGGGGGTGATGCTAGGCCTTGCAGCGGTGGCCCGGGTAACCGTGTTGGGCAAGACGTGTAGGGAGAGGTTAAAAAATCGAACAGTTATACAGCCAGGCTCTTGTAAGTCAGTATCTATCATTAAGACGATTTCCGCCGATGGCTCTCTACTGCCTACCTTCTTAATTTAGAAGGCGCAAACCTACCTAGAAGGATAGTATCAAATTAGTGAGCAAAATGAGGGCCTTCGCGGATACATATACGCCACCTCCCCTAGTAGGTGGACAGATAACTCCTTAGGTCTACATTACATTGAACATTATAATAAATATATAAGACACCTTGTGGAAGATTCTGATGGTAAAATACAGCAATATCGCCTGCTTTTAATGGATAATTATTCGAGCCACCTTACCTGGCAATTCGTTGAGTATACGCTCGCGTATAAGATCGTCCTGGTGGCCCTACTACCTTATTCGACTTATAAGCTTTAACCACTAGATGTAGGTTGTTTTGGGCCACTTTCTTACTACTACAGGAAATAAGTAGATGACTTCTGTCGATATGGCCACTTAGGCGTTAATAAGGAATATTTTTTGAAGCTCTACCCGAAGGCGCGCATGCAGGTATTTACCCACGATACGATCTACAGCGCCTGGAAAGCTATAGGCCTTCTACCTTATAATCCTACTGCTGTCTTAAAGACTCTTACCCGTATAGAGCCTTCTGAAAGCTAGGATATAGAGGAATCAAATACACCTACTACTTTACGCACTCCAAAGACGCTAAGAACTGTGAGGGAAATCGAATCTCTATATAATCAAATCAATGGATTAACGACCACGCGACCTGATGGCCTACTTAAGACCCCGACTTAATAACGTCTTGGAAAGCTATTTAAAGCTTCAATAGGCTTCGCAACCGACTCCCATATCCAAAGGGAAGAAAATAAGAAATATTAAAGCTTTTGCATTGATAAGAAGTTAAGCAGGCAACTTCTTAGTAAGGGCAGAGTCCTTAGTTAGGAAGACGTCGATTAATTAAAATCTGAAGATCTATAAAAGCAGGAGGCCTCCGTACGAAAGTTGACTTAAAGGGAGTATAAGGAAGGAACGACTCTACTGGAGCTTAACGTTGCTACGTCAAGCAGGGCCGTTCTAAACCCCGGTAAATATAATTAGGATTGGGCCCACCTCTCTTACATATTTAGGTGTGATCCTTAGCCTGCAAATGAGTGGATTAACGGGTCGTTGATCTGGAAAGGGACGTCGCAGGAATGCGGTAGTCGCCCGTGCAGTTGGTTAGCGCGCGGGTCTATATCACCACCAAAACGTAGATAAATTAATTCAAGCGATATCGCGATCGAAATAGTAGTATAAAAGCTTCAATTTGGCCTATTTAGAATATATATAAGCTCGTTGTTGATTTTATTATAAATTGATCAAATATCACCTGTATGTGGCTCGCTACGTGGGGTGGCTCGCTTCCTGGTCAACTACGTTATGGTGGCGTGGAGTCGTCACGAAGAACGACCGTAAGCGGGCATCACGTGATCCCAAGAAGCTCCCGTGGATGCCTCAACCCCTACCAACAGAAGGTCTGGGACGCGATTTAAATTTTATATAGTGTAGAGGTCGCTATATAAAGTCTTTACACCTTCCCGATTAAGAAGATTTAACTTACCCCTAGTAGAACATTATATATTTTATTACTAAAGGCTTAAAACTTATATTTAAAACACTAAATATCTATATAAATAATTGCTAAAAAGTAGGAAGAAGGTATTTATAAGATATTGCTACCTAATTAAAGGACTTTATAGAGTTAGTAACGTAGGTAATAGGGTTATAACGGCGATAGGGTTATGACGGTCGGCTACTACCGCCTTCCTGATGTAGATGGAACACCAAAATACTGCCAAAATGCCTTAGAATTAGCCGTTGGGTCGTGCACGATACGACGGCGTGCACGACCCGACGGTATGTACGACCCAACGGCTACTTCTAAGGCATTTTGGCAGTATTTTGGTGTTCTATCTACATCAGGAAGGCGGTAGTAGCCGACCGTCATAACCCTATCGCCGTTATAACCCTATCACCTACGTTAGCGGAGTTAGAATATCACGGCACTAGTAGAAAATAGCAGAACTTATATAAGGGATATTATTGCAGTTACCTTAGGTTGCCTTTAGGACAACCCCTAAACACCCCTTAGATAGTCGCCAGTTATATACTAGAGGTATATGCCCGTAGTATATAGTCTCTATAATCCTAGAGGCCTTACTTCCTTAAGGATTTGTCTTTTACCAATCTATCCTATTCTATAATTGTGTCCTTATAGCCCCCTGTCTATAAAGTCCCCTTATATTTAAATCCTTCTTACTCTATTTAGAAGGGTAGCTAGCTTAAAAACCAGATTATTTATTTATATTTTTGATTATATTTACTATTCCTTTTTTAAAAATCTCGCGATAATCTAAATAGAAACTCTATGGATACTCTACAAATAGCTATCGCTTTAAGGTAAAAAGGTCCCTTTAATAGTAAAAGATTACGATAATATAAACCTTTAGGTAAGATACCTAAATAAGCCCTAATACCTAGATATACTAGGAGCTTAAAAACTCTTATATACCTACGGTTACTAGCAACGCTAAAGAAAATATAAATACCCTTTATAACGGCTATAACGCTACTAAAAGGCGGCCAGAATCCCTTTAGCCCTACTTAGGCTAATTAAAAGATTAAGCGCTAGAGGTAACTCTAAGATTTCCCCCTAAGCTAAAAATACTAGAGAAATATATTAATATATTTAATTAGGGATCTAACCGGAACCCTCCTAAAAGACTATTAGCCTATAATTAGTATAGTAGTAGTATATAGACTACTTATAAGCTAAGTAGGCTTACCCCTTTAGGTAACCTAACCTAAATACTAACTTAAGACTTAAGCCGTATAGGGCAACCTATACTAACTACTAGCGTTAATATAACCCCTATAGTTAGAGTTTCCTTAAGCCTAAGCCTAGAAAGTTAGGAGCCCTAAACTAATCTTCTTTAAAAAGGATATTAGGAAGCTATTATAAGACTCTTAAAAGCTATACGGAAGGGAACTACTAATAAATATATTAAAAATCTTTAGGGGTAGATCTAAGTCAAATAGAGCTTAATCTAAGCTAAATAAAATCTTTTATAACTAGGTTAAGACTAAGGCCTTTTTAGGGGTTACCCTATAATAACTTAAAGAGGTATAGAAGAATTAAAGAGGGGTTTATATAATAAGTAGAAGAAAGATATAAACTAATTAGCTAAGGCCTTTAATAGTTTAGAACTCCGCTATAGACCTAAAGCCTATAACTTAGATAACTAGGTTTGCAAAGTAAATAACTTTTTTAAGATACTAATAATATAAGACGATACTAGAGAACGTATTTAATAGATTATTAGTAAGATTAAATGTAACCAACTACCGACACTATGCTAAGACATAAGATTACCGCTTAGAAGGCTCTAAGACAGCGTCAACGCCACCCTATATATTGATTGCAGATTAATATTACTTGCAGATTACTATTCCCATTTCAGTTACCTATTACCCTATTATGTCTTATTACCTCTACCTTCTTCGTGTATATATAGAGGCTTTAGAGCTACATTTACAATCAAGTTATTTATTCAATTCTTCGTACTATAAAGCTTACAGTTATAAGCCCGGATCGCACCACCTACTAACTAATTAATCTACTACCTTATTTAAGAAGTCACTACTTCCACTACCTTTGCAGTGTCTTAAGCTTCTTCGCCTATTAAACGAACGGACGATTAACCCTAGTTGGCGACCGTACGTACCTAACCGACGAACGAATTGACGAATCAAAAAACGTTAAAATAAGGTTTTCGCCAAGATGCTAATTGGACCCTACCTAACCTATTAAAATCCTAAAAATAATAACTATAAACAAATTAAAAGTCAACCTTATCCTTAACTAGCTATCTAATTGGATATAGTGGTTCTTTATTATCTAAGACACAGCTAAAATAAACAAGGTATAGTAATATATCGACCTATTAAAGAAGGAAAAGGATCTTCCGACGCTAGAACTACTAAGTTAACCTATACTAAGAGACGTACTACCGACGGCTATATTAATAGCGAAGCTAGAACCAAACCAGCTTATTGCCTATAACTAGCTCTATTCTAAATATAAAGACGATCTCCGAATATACCAGAAGTAAGAATAGGCTATTAACGACATTAGCAACTATATTGTGCGAACAACGTTAGTAGCCTACCTCCTACTTATTAACGGCCTAGATATAATACACGGACGGCTATAGGCATTTAAGAAAGCACTAGCTCCTACTATATTAGGTTAAAAGCACGACGTTCTAATATAATATACGGCTCTAAAAGCCTATAACAAAAAACAGAGTATTAAGAAATAATTAAACAGCTAGCGGAATATTTATAAGCTTGCTGAGTAATTGGACCTACTAGACGTGCAAGGCTTTAGGCCCCACTACGACTTCGTTTAAGCAATTAAGCCCATCTCTTCTAGCTTTGTAGGAGCTCTAGAAGTAGACCTTATCCGTAAGGAACGCAAGGACAAAGCTGTACCGTCTATTATTGATCTTATCAAGGAATTCAAGGAGCACTACCGCATGCAGCAAGCATCCTCCGCTACCACTGCCAATAGCTCTGCCTTTGCAACCCTATAAGGCAATTCCAATTCCAACAGTAATCTAAATTTAAATTTAAAATGGAATAAGGAATGCATATACGGCTTTAAACATTGATTTAGCAGCTGCTACTATATTATTAAGTAGAAGCGCCCTTAAGAATAGAAACTAAACCTAGACATCTAAAAGAAAGTAGAAGAAGTAATCTTATCTATACCTTAAATTAAACATATAGTTAATCAAATTTAAAAAAGGGAATAAGAAGTAAAGAATATAGAATCTATAATTAACTTTAATTCTAAAACCTTACTGTCTAAGACCCCAACTAGCTATACTGCCGTGTTTAGTACTGGTTAATTTCTATTTAAACTCCAGAACACCTAGATACTTAACCCTAGTGTAGATACCCACGTCTATAATAACTAAGAAGACTTTACCTTTTCCTACCTAGCTGTAGAAGACGACTACCTAATTACTAGTAGAAATTTTAAAAAGATATAAGCTTACGGAATAGTAACGATTACTATTAATACACATACTAGGAGCTTAAAAATAAAACTATCCTATATAGCATTAGTACCTACCATATTTATAAATATTATAGCACTATTAAGAGCTACTAATAACGATATCCATTTTAACTTAGGATAAAACTTGCTATACCGTCTAGTAACTGGCGAAATAGTATACTATGCAAAACGACTAGGGGGTTACTAGGCACTAATGCATAAAGAGCCTACCCTAGATTTAACAACTCAATCAACCTTCTTAATAAGAAGATTTTAATTAAGTAGAATGGCCCGTAAACTAGTCGGAGCCACAGCTATGAAATAGTATAAAATACTTAGCCATATAGGACCTAACGCTATTAAGCAGCTTCCTAAGCACGTTAATAGCGCAGAGCTTAAAGAACTGATTAACGAATAAGCACCGCTTAAAATTAAATGTAAAGTTTGCTTAATATTAGAGCATATATAGCAGATCTCTTAAAGACAAGAATACGAATTTTTAGCCACTCGACCATTTAAGCGGGTAGTATTTAATATTATTACCCTTAGAGAACTAGGGTATAATAGTAATAGATATATAATATACTTCTATTGCACGTATTCCAAATTAAATTTTATATTTACTGTAAGAATAAAAATAAAGCTACTGTCCTACCTACCATCCGCAAGACCCACTATTTAATTAAAATACAATTCTACTAGGACGTTATCTTCTTCTAAAGTAATAACGAACGTGCTTTTAGATAAACAGGAGACACCTTATATATATAGTGTGCAGATAAAGGCATTGCTTTTAAATGCTAAGCACCATATACTAAGGAACAAAATAGTAGAGCAGAACGATTTGGATAAACCCTTATAGAATGATTAAGGGCTATATAGCTAGAAGTATCCTTACCCCTATCTCTAAGACCAGAAGCTTTCCTTACTGCTAGCTACGCACTTAATCGAACCCCAAATAAGCAACTAGGATAGAAAACTCCGTACGAGATCGCCTATAGTAACCTGCTATTACTTACCTATATGCATATATACGGTTGTAAGACCTATACACTAAACAAATGAATTAAAAAGGGAGATAAACTAGCTCCTTATGCATCGATCGGACACCTAGTCGGCTATGATTTAATAAATATCTACCGTATCTAGATTCTAAGTCTCTATAAAGTCATTTAAATTAGAGACGTTATATTTAACAAAACCTCGTTCTATAACCCTAAGGGTTAAGACATTAACTACCTACTAAGGGAAGCATTAGAGGACACTATCTAGACGATTAGTCTACTAGAACCTCTCTATAAGGACAAATCTAAGGACAAATTAATCCTATATACAGTCAATCTGGACCCTTAAAGATCTACCTTAGGTGTAGATTAAATAACTACCCCTAAATTAAACAATTCAGCAGAGCCTCCTATAAAGGATATTAAACAGTTACCGACTTTTATCAGAATAGTATCTCTAGATTTACTAGAATCGAACACCTTATTATAAGGACTTTAAGACAATATCCTAGATATAATTAAAGCAATCCCTACCTAGCTAAGCTCCCCAGAACTATCTAATAGAGTAATTAATATAACTCTATAAGTTAATAAAGTCTTAGCTAAACCTTCTGCCGACCTTATCCTACTAGAAGGATTTAAACGAATTTAACGTTAAGCGTATGCGATAGCACTAGCCAATCTATCTACCCTATTTAGTTACTATACTGGATTTACTATAGGACTAGTAAAGGACGTCAGCCAAACTAGATCCTTATCCTTATCTCTATATTATAATAATCTACCTTATAAACTAAAGAACCTTAGAGAACTAAGAAAGTATCCTTTAACTACTAGCTTTTAAAAGGCTATAGAAAAAGAATATAATGACCTAAAACGCTAAGGGACATTTAAGACTGTACTAAAAGCAGAAGTAGGCAACGAGCAGATCCTTTTACTAAAATAGGTCTTTAAATATAAGCTTAATAGCAACGGCTACCTACAAAAGCTTAAAGCTAGACTATATGTCCACGGAGACTTACAAATTACTAAAGAAGAGACCTATGCAGCAACCCTAGCTGCTCGAATATTCCGTACTCTTATGGCTATAGCAGCCGCATTCGACATAGAAATTTAATAGTATAACGCTGTAAACATATTTATAAACGCTAAGCTTAGTAAACTAATCTACTGCTATTGCCTAGAAGGATTTAATCAAAACGGATATATCTTAAAGCTACTTATAGCGCTATATAGATTAAAAATCTCACCACTACTTTAGTATAAAGAGCTTACCAATACACTAGCTAAATTTGGATTAGAACTAGTACTAGGCACTAACTACCTATTTACTAACGGACGACTTATTATCTTCTTCTATGTAGATGATATTACCGTCCTATTTGCTAAGAAGAACCTTTTAAGACTTAAAGAATTTAAAGCAAAATTGCTGCACTAATACGAGATCCGTGTACTAGGAGACCTACAGTGGTTCCTAAGAATTTAAATTAAACAAGATTGGCCAAGTTGAAAGCTCTGGCTCTGCCAAGACTCCTATATCGAAAAAATAGCCAATAGATTTAATATTCAACCAGGAAGATTTCCTAAGTCACTACTTCCTACGAAAGAACTAACTCCGTCCGACTAGCAGACGAACCCTTAAAGAATACTAGCCTATCAGCAACGGGTTGGTTCTCTTACACACCTAGCCGTATTTAGAAGACCTAATATTACTAAGACGCATTCTAAGCTAGCCGAATTCCTTATTAATCTAAATTAAGAACACCTTGACGCAGTAAACTAAGCTATTACTTACTGTCTTAGAACAAAATCTACAGCTATTAAATACTCTAGCGAAGTATTTAGAGCCTACGTCTACTTCAGAAACCCTAAAGGAGAAGACGTTACCTTTTACGGAGCATCTAACGCAGTATTTGCGGACTATATAGAAACCAGACGGAGCTCTTAAGGATATCTTTTTATGCTATTCGGAGGACTAATTAATTGGAAAGCAACCCTACAGCAATCTGTTACTCGCTCAACTACTAAAGTAGAGCTTCTCTCCCTGTCTACTACTGCCGTTAAAATTATCTAGTGGCAACGATTCTTTAAGGCAATTGGCTTCAATTTAGAACGCGAATTTACTGTGCTCTGCGACAATATGCAGACCGTACGACTCCTAAGACAAGATACACCAAAGCTTGACACCAAGCTTCGACATATCGACGTCTATTAGCACTGGCTGAGACAGGAAGTCCAAGACAAAAAGATTAACATACGATGGGTCCCTATAGACAAGATGCCTGCCGACGGCCTTACCAAGATCTTACCCCGTCAAAAGCACGAGGCATGGATAAAGCAGTTGAATTTGGTGGATATTCGACATCAGATTACTGTTCTATCTAGCAACTAGCACCTTCGCAATATTCGCAATATGCCATTCTTACCCTACCCTTTGCTACTCTTAAATTGTATCTAAATTTCCTATTTTGGTATAGCTTCTGCCTTCATTTTATATTCTACAGCTTTGACTATACCGTCAAATCTGGGGGGGTATGTAACCGACTACCGACACTGTGCTAAGACATAAGATCACCGCTTGGAAGGCTCCAAGACAGCGTCAACGCCACCCTATATATTAATTGCAGATCAATATTGCTTGCAGATCACTGTTCCAATTTCAGTTACCTATTACCCCATCATGTCTTATTACCTCCACCTTCTTCGTGTATATATAGAGGCTTTAGAGCTACATTCATAATCAAGTCGTTTATTCAATTCTTCGCACTGCAAAGCTTACATTAAAGATCTATTACTAAACTAGATTATACTTAACTAGCTTAATAAAGATTAAATTATTATATAGCTATAGTTGCAGACCTTTCTAAAGAATTAGATTTAGGATCTATATATTATATAATATAATAACGTAGAATAATTCTAGAATAGTATATAGCGTAATAATAAAGATTTCTACTAGTTTATAAACTTTATAAAAACCTAAGCGTAATAGATAGACCTAGAGCCCTTTAAGAATAGGGATAGCAGTATGTATAAAAAAGAGAATATTGGATTTATCTAGGCTAGAATTAAGCTATTAATTTATAATAAAATAAGGCGCATAGGAGCCCTATTACGGATTACTATATATACCAATTTTAAACGCTAAGGACGCGGTAAGGAACCAGGACCCTTTTAATAGGAAGTTAAAGGGTTACTAAAAGTATAGGTACTCTAGTAGTAATATAAGGTAGATCTAGCCTTCAAAGAAACCTTTTTTAAAGAGAAACTTAAAAGGGTTAAAGCTAGAAACCCTAAGTAGTAGAAAGAAGTCTTAGAACTAATTTAGCACCCATTTAATACCCTTATAGAAGCACTTTAAGAAGCTAAAAGAAAACTTCTCTAGAGGTAAAGCTTATTAAAAAAAATAAGTAGGGTAATAATCGCACTAATAATCGCACTAATAATCTAAAAAAAGAAAAGTCCTAGTTATGGACCTCTTCTGGCTATAGCTAGGGCAAGATATAAAGGGAAGACTCTTTATATTACTATTAAGCTAGAAATAGTACTCCCTATAGGCGAGGTATGTTAGTTCTAAGCACTATATAATAGCGTCGCTAAAATTAATCTTATACAGTATAATTTAGTAAAAGAATAACCATTACTAGTTAATTATAATAATTAGACATAGAGGATTTAATAGAAAGCATTGGAAATAATAAAGGTTATTGAATTAAAGATAAGAATACTATACCTCTAATTGAACTTTACCCCCAAGCCATCCAAGATACTCTCTACATTTAAATCCTCTTAAGAAAGCAACATCATAGAAATAGTTAAAGCCCTCTGGTCATAATGCCTTACTCCCAACCCGACAATACATTTCTTTTCCACTTTCTAGCCAGGCGGCCCGTACGTCGTGGGGGCACTCTATCGAAAACCCTAGCTACGAGTACGACTAGGCTTTCTCAACCACCGAATTTGGGGGTGACCTCGTTCTCAATCACTACTTCTGCACAAACCAGTGCGAGTGCAAGGGATGCGGCATGCAACGCCATCTCTGACATCTGTGATGGCAATGCGATCAAGTAGAAGTGTACGTCGTATGGTAGATATGGACGCAGGTGAAGTATTCTTTCGGGTCATCCACGAGTACACTTGCTGGATTTGCGGCTTGGGGATATTGCGGCTATGTTGTACTTTGACGCTCTGATGAGTCCCGCACTCGTTTCAAAAATCAGTGAAACGGGCCATTATCTTAATTACCCTTCTATTCTTTTAAAAACATCAGAAAGTCGTTGACGCCGCTTCCTGCCTTGGTTAGAACGTGTTTGCTTCGTCACCCTCGGCGATCTATGTCTCGGGATTCCGAGGACATTGCGTCTTTCGCAGCTTGATAGATGGCAAGACTGAGACCCTCGAGAGCTCACAAATAGTACCTTGACCCTAATTCGGAGATTGCGCGCCCGAAACTCATCGAAGAGCTGCAGGAATGCCTCAGACCATGACGCAGTGATCTTCTTGGACTGGAGTGGAGTGGATCTGAGCTCAAATCCACTCCATCCAGCTAGTAAATTGTTTGACTCCAAGAGCTCCTTGGAGCTCCAGTACATTTATATACTAAAAATAGAAAGGCTTGGCATTGGCATGGTGTTGTAAAAGGAAGAGTAGATGTAGAATAACTGACTAAAAGCTACCTATATTACTCCTCACTAATAACCTTAATCTCGTAGTCAATCTTAATAGCCGCATATTGCTTATTTAGCTCCTCTTCCTCCTTATTAATTACGTCGTCTTCTACCTAATTAGAGGCCTCTGCGGCAACCGTAGTAGTAAGCCGGGCCTTTGCCGCTTCCTTAAGGGACACCCTTTCGCAAGGCTCTCCTACCAAGTTATCTACTTCCTTATCGTCAAATGTACCCTTTGGCGGTGGCCTATACGCATGCCGAAGAACCTCATTTGCCTTAATAATATCTATTTATAATTGGGAGCGCCGGTCTTTAAGAAGAATCTTACAGCTGCTAAAGAGTCGTTCGTATTTATTGCTTATAGGAGGCACGGCTAATATATTAAGCGTAAATTGGGCGAGATCCGGCTGGCTCTTATAGCGATCCTGCCAGTATTGTACGACGTTAAAGTGTTGGTTCTCGGTAAGAAGTACACGGTTAGTAGCAAGATATTCTTTAAAGCGATTAATTAACGTTAGGCCGTTACATTTAGGGTAAGTTGTCTTAAGGCGCTTATGAGCTCGGGTGGAGGCATAGATCTTCTCTCTTGTAACTAGCGGCTGTAGAGTTACTGGCGTGGATGAGGGTAGTGGTAGGAAGCTTTTGCCTTTATATTTGAGCCAGAGCTCTCTTACTGCCTCCTCCGCTTTTAAGATCTAAGCCGCCTTCTCTTTATGCTGCGCCCATTGGTTATAAAACCACTGCATCTTAAGCGTCGGGTTAAGAATAATTGCTGTATAGTAAGCTCCTGTATTATCAGCCTTAACGTAATACTTCTTATACTTTTGCCAGGCAGCCTCTGCGTAGGCGGCTAAGTAGCGATAACCTTGCGCCTTAGCCTTCTTCTTTAATTGCTTTAAGAGCTTAATAAACCTATACTTAGTTCTCTTAAGCTTAAGCAAAAGCCAGTCTAGGGTTTGGAAGTGATTAGAAAGGCCGGTATGCTTGCCTTCTACTATTATAGTAGCCTTATAGAACGTTTCCAGGTAATCGTGTAAGTATTTAAGTTGTTTCTAATAATGCTCTTGAAGTAGATCATCCTTAGAAAGCTGCTTTGCACTTACTGCTAGGTAGTAGCTACTATAGAACTTCGTAATACGTTCCTTGCAGTTTAGAAAGCGTGATATAGCCAAGAATAATAAGTTCCAACGCGTCTGGTTATTTTAAATAAGCTGGTAGGTGGTTAGTATAAGTATGCAAGAGGCGATTTGGTTGATTTTCCTCTGGATAAAATAAAATCCAACGCCGAGCTACTGCTAAATCTTAATACTAAAGCTCTATACGAGATTCCTTACTTACCTCCAAGCCATTAAATTCTGCTAATAGGCCTCCCATTTTAATCCTCTAAAAGAAACTACGACGCTAAGGAGTTATACGAATGTATTATACGAGGTTGTGAAGCAATCCGACGGCTCCGCGCTTTTTCCATAACTCCTTAACCTTCTTAAAGTCCATCTCGCGATAAGCCCTTGCTAATTCCTTATAAACTCCCTCCGCATCGCTTCTAATAATAAAGGCCTGGGTATAAAGGTTCGTAATATAGCTAAAGTAACGTAGTTAGCATCCTTTGCGAAGCTTTGCTGATATATTTAGATATAGTGCACAAAGGATTGCGTCAATACACGTATCGTTTAACTCCGCATTATTGGCCATAAAATACCCAATATTACCTGCGATCCCATAGTCGCGAAATAGATCTATAAGGACGCCCGCCATATTCTCACCAGTATGCTTACCTATAATTTCACGAAGCCTGAGAATAACGTGGCGACGCCTGCCGTCTTTGTTAATAAAATGGCCCACTACCCCAATAATCGCGTGCATATTTAGTGACGTCTATAGGTCAAAGGAAATCGATATCATACTGCGGGCGCTCTTAAGCTCTTTCCTTAATAACTCCTTCCGCTATTTAAACGATTGTATAACCCATCCGCAAATCGTCTTCCCTACTCGTAGAAGAAACTTTTAGAGCCTAGGGTAGAGATAAAATAAGAGCTGTCGGAAGTAGGCGTTTTTAAATTAGAAGAAGGCAATATAGTAGTAAATAATCTATTAAATTAGGAGAGCCTTAAAGCCTTTGAAGTTGCGATTTAGATTAAGCGATCTAGCCTCTGGATACTACTTAATCGTCGGCTAATCTGGCTCCTTCTTCTCGGAGAGAATCTTGCCTATTACCTTATCCAATTAGTAATCTTTTATAAGGTGATCCATGGCCGTTAATTTTCCTAACGACACCACGCAGAGCTCTTACTTATGCTTTGATCGCTCGCAAATATAGCAGTAGAAGAACGTTCGCTGGTCCGTAGAGGATTTTAACTGGATATCCTTACCCCACTTCCAAATATATAAGGATCGTTGCTTGGTGTGCTTTGGAGCTTTAGTAAGAGCTTTACACTGAATATATTGCTTTCCATAAAGCTTAAACTTATCAAACGTTTTTGACTCATTAGCTTTTAGGTTAAAGCTCTTAGGCGCAAGAATTACGTCGTTGGACGCAGGGGGCGATTGAGTTGATAAATATCGATCCATGGTGGCAGTAAGAAGATAAGGATAAATTAATTAAAGCGACGACGACGACAACAACGACGACGGGGGCAGGAGGAACTACACTTATATGCACCAGAGTTTTCAGATTATATAGCTCGTACACCCAATTAAAATCGGATCTTATTGTTGACGTCGCTGATTGGCTCTATCCTTATGTGACACCTACCAAATCGGGTTAGAGAATTGGAGCTCCAAGAGCTCCGCAGCTTCAAATCCACTCCATCCAACTAATCAAATTGACAGGATCCACTCTAATCCAAAGACGGCTCCGCCACGGAGCTCTAGAATTAACCCAGTCCAAGAAGATCACTGCCATGACGTATCGGCACTGATGGCATGGGCGATAACCTCCAGGTCAATAACGATGTAAATTGTCTGTAATCCCTCGAGCGCAGAGCCGACCAAGCTGAACCACTCGTTTTCCGTTACTGCACTCTGGAAGCGAGCTGCGTTCAGAGCAGCAGAGCGCTCATTCAGTAAGGTGTGGTTTTGCTGTAGGGCTTGAGAGACAATCTGCTTCAACACGTCTATTGGTGTATAGTCGATAGTAGTATTGTTCCCAGAATTCAGTGCCCAAACGACTGGATTGTTCGTGACGCTGATGCTGTCAATCACATCGGCTGCGAAATCCCGCACAGTGTGTCTGGTGGAAAAAGAGCCGCGGACGGCAATCATTGACGAGGATCTGTCTAAGGCCCATTCATGCAGCTGCACTGCGTTCCCAAGCGCAGCAATCTCCCCACTACTGCCGTTTTTCCTACGCCTCCGATTCCTTCTCGAAGTATAGAATTGCCGGCTTAGTTCCGGACCCGGTAGCGGAGACGCTGCAATGAAGCTTAGAATTTGTGAAAATTGAACCTCACACACTCTTCTGCTTGTATCGAGTAAGCTGAAGTATTGCAATTTGTGGTATTCTATGTGTTGAGGTTAGCTGAACCATATCAGCCACGCCTAGAATGGAGTACAACCTTCCAAAGTTTTCCTGACCTCCAAAGTAACATTATGTGTAGAGCGTTGTTCGATGCGAGCTTCTTGAAGTTCAATACGAATTACTCGAAGCTCGGCCATAGCCATGCTCAGAGCGAGCCTGTCAATTTTGCCTGATGTTTCGGTGATCTCTTCGACAAGATCCTTGAAGCGGAGATTGTATGGACGGGTAAACGCCGTAACGAAGTGCTTTGCCTTACCCTCGCCGTACCAGGTTGCTGCTCGTTGTACAAACTTAACGATTTGGGTGTAAAGAGTAACAACTAGCTGCCTTATATTGTTGGTTGGATATAGAAATACTTGCAGCTCAGCCTGTGGCAACGCATCCGCAATCCGGCAAAGTGCTTTGGCGAGCTCTTTGATGAGTTCCTCATGATTCATAACTCCCTTTGTTCGTAGAAAATTGTAAGCTTCACAGTCGACCACATCGGAGGGAGAGGACGACCAACGATGAAGAAAAACTTTATGGCACCCCATACTAGAGAAACGTACTCAGGATGGTGCTGTGCAAGCACATCCAAGACTCGCCCGTATAACAAGACTCTAGTAGATAACAAGGCAAGCCATTTGCGGGCTTTTGAGCGCTTGCCCTCCTCATATCGAGCTTTGGCGTTATCGATGACTTTTTGTACAGCATCCATGGCGTTCTTCTCGTAGAGCCATATGCGTCTGCGTTCGTCCTCTGTGAAATTGGTGTCAAAAAGTGCGACGGTTTCCCTGAAGGCTTCTTTCGCAGGCTCAGAAATCCTAGGATGAGCTGTTAGCCACCAGCAGCCAGCCTTGAGATGCAAGGGTACTACGGTGGGTCTTACGAGCCTTCATGCTGATCATTTAGCCATCCAGAGGTTGCCGGGTGATCTATCACCGTCCTTGAGTTCATTTTTGAGGAGAAGAGATCTTAAGACAGAGTCCCTTCTAAAAGGCATGTCAGAAGTGTGGAAAGGGCGCACAGCAGCGGAGCGATAACGGTTCTACAATGTACGGACTTCTTACACATATTCGTTGCCTACTAAACTCAGCCACCGACCGGTCACAGAAACAAATGCGCGGTTCGCAAAAATGCGACGTTTCTCTCTTCCTAGTTCCACCTCAACTGCTCAAGTATTTAAACTGCTCCAAACACGCGTTCACTCAAGACAATAAATCAACTGTCACAACTACCAGCGAACTCTCAGCCTCTGAATTAGGTCCTTATAGGCGAGCCCCAGTGCTGCAATTCGTGAGGTGGTCTTGAATTTATCGGCCTAACGGCACAACTGCGCGCAACTGGAGGTTCTGCGGTATCGTAAAGCGAATTACAGAGGCCAGAATCACAATCTAGATGTCCCTTGAGAGTGTTAGCAGATCGCTTATGGCCTGGTCACAGTCACAAGGTTTTCCTAAGCCTTCACAACTCCGGTCCATTGAGTACGGTGCGATTAACGAGCGAACACAAACTGGCATTGCGTCTACGGGGCATGATTCCGGTGTGAAGAAGATTCTTGTTCATAAAGAGAGGGGAGGGGCACCGCGAAGCGTAGAAGAAACCCTTTTCGACCAGACCTGCAGACGTGATGAGAACCAGAATGACCGCTTCGCGAAAGATGGCTATATACATTTCGTAAGTTAACCATACTTGAGTGGTGGGGCGCTGTTCCTTATGTTCTCTTTGCAGGCCTCTCTAAAACCAATCCCTTCCGGGAATGAGACGGCGGATTCCCAGCCACACATTTTTTCTCCATCAAGCTGCGCGTCTAATGATAGCTTTACAGCTAATGTGCCCTCGAAAAGGCGCCTTAGCGATGAGGTTGAAATGGGACCCAAAAGAGCGAAGCAGATAAAGGCGTCTCATATTGAACTCGGGAGTAAGAAACCCATCTCAGACTTTTGGGACGAGGTTTCTTGCGACAAAGTCGATTGGAGAAATCGATTATGCGAATTAGTTGGAGCAGGGCCGGAGACTGCCGATGGCGCATTACTGGACTGTCTTAACCGTGTGAGTGAGGTGCTGAAGCCTCTCGTCGCTCCAGTGGAGGAGCCACTGCAAGAAGAACCCGTGAAAGCCTCCTATCAAGTTCTCCACAGGACTCGCTGCCGCGCAGATGAATCTGAAGCTATTTTTCTCGACCGACCTCACATGGTTGGCTACGGGAAGAGGCCGTACCATCTAGGAGGAAGAGATAAGGTTTCCAATGTGGAGCTGCTCATTGAGCGACATCGGGGACTGTCATTCATCATCATCAAAGAGTACAAATGTTGCGTTTCTGGATCAAGCCTACTGAAGCCCGAGGAGCAGCCTGTTCCTTCCTTTGAAATGCTGCAAATACTCCATGAAGATCTGTGCGAAGTTCTCGATATTGTAAAAGAATTATCCACTCGGGGGAAGCTCTTTCCAGAGTTCAAACTCAACGGACAGGCTAGGAATCCTCATATATGGTTCTTCCACGAGAAAGCAAGTTTCATTTCAACATTAGAAGGTATAAACCAAGCTCACGGAGAGCATCTTGCGCTGTTTATGGAATATATGATCTCGGATAAAGGGAATGAGTTTGCCGTACTCGAAAAACAGCTTTCTAAAAAGGTTATCTCGAGAGAATATCTGGAATACCTCTTTGTCAGTAACCTCAGTCTTCAGACTTCTCCATTCCCAAGTTTCTCGCATATTATGGCTGTTTATGCCTGACGCATATAGGTGCCAACCGAGGTGTTGATCATAAGTGACAAGGGCACGGATCTCTCTTATTGTCGCGGCGTTAAGCAAGTAACGTGGCCGGATATTACACGAGTATGGGCCTCGAAAATGAGCGACGGAGGCTCAAATCCCTTGATTAGCTTGACGAGCGAGCTCTCGTTTAACGTGATGATGTGGGATTATGACGGCGTGTTCCAGAGTGTGACAAAGTCACACGCGATATCTCACCGTGCGGATACCAACGAGCCTTTTCCCATTCGGGACTTGTTGACCTATCCGCTTCGCTACGCGACAGATGGTACGCAAGATTTGTTCGCCAGTAGAGGGAGAAAGTTTTGGGACTGCCGTTATACTCAATTTGTCTCATACAATGGATGGGATTTTGGGAAGGTTGAAAAGTTTGTAAGTGTAATCCTGCAGCGGGATGTAGTTCTCGCATTAATAGAAGCCGTGAAACAATAGCGCGACATGCGGTTCATGATTGACACTATGGCTTTCAAAAGATACCAGCCTGAAGCACTCATTTCGAAATTGCAACTCAAAGATGAGCTTGGTCCTGAAGTCATGGGAAACGAAGAGCCCCCTAGTGAAGATTTCGCTCTTCTGCTACCATATTGTGTGATGGGCTTCAATATGCAGGACAAAAGATGGCGTATATTCTTCCGATTCTTGGTCAGCCTTGAAGTGAGAATATCTACTGACCATTCAATGGCAGGACTGCTGTTAATTGAAAATACGAGTCCTGTGTGCTGGGACCAAGATGCTTTTAAATCATTAGTAATTGACGATGAGACCAAGGAGTTAATCATGGCACTTGTAACCAACAAAATTGATCCTTCGAAAAGTACTGATCTCATAGGTGGCAAGGGAAGTGGGCTGGTTATACTTTTTCATGGGTAAAAGGATTTCCCGAACTTCTAATCACAAATGATTGCAATGATTTTGATGTTTGCTGACCAGGAACAGAGGGCCAGGAACAGGCAAAACGTTAACAGCCGAAAGGTGTAGTTTCTGAGGAGTGCAGAACTGTTAAAATCGACCTGGACTCGCGACTGACTTCTTCGATAGTGTTGCAGAGTATGCTAAAAAGCCACTGTACCGTGTCACCTGTGGTGATATAGGGACGACACCGGAAAATGTCGAAAAGTACCTCAAAATTGTTCTTCAGCTTGGGAAAATGTGGGACTGTGGTACGTTGACCCGTCAAGGAAAGCCTCCAAGGTCATGTTTGATATCTTACAGTTGTGCTCTTGGATGAAGCGGAAGTCTTTCTGCAAGAGAGGTCTTTACAAGACTTACAACGGAATGCTCTGGTATCAGGTGCATTCCGTAATTGACATGTAGGATACTTAAATACTGATCATTTTCTGGCAGTCTTCCTACGCGTTCTGGAATATTACGATGGTACACACTCTTTCGACATTCGCACTATGTGTAATTTTTTTAACCCTGCCTTAGGCATCCTTATCCTTACGAGTAACCGTGTTGGTACTTTCGACGAAGCCTTCAAGTCTCGCATACAGCTTGCACTACACTACGAAAAGTTAACTCAATCGTCTAGAAAAAGAGTCTGGGAGAACTTCATCAATCGCCTGAAATCGTTCGAGACAGACGGCATTGACATCGATAACTTGTGGAGTCATCGGAATGATCTTTCCAAGTTCGACATGAATGGTAGGGAAATTCGGAATGCTGTTACCACTGCCCGGCAGCTCGCTATGTACAAAGGCAAACCGCTGGATTTTATCTCATTACGCCACGTCATAAACGTGTCGAGCAAGTTCGATAAATATCTGAGAAACGTGAACGAAGGGTTGAACGATGATGAGTTAGCTCGGGAGGATCGGCTTCGATAGAAATTGTGAAAAATGGTATAATCCCTCGATGCGGTAGACTTATTTTCCTTTGGGTCTAGGAACTGATCCGCTCCTTGAATGCATATAGGCAGACTTGCTGATAAGCAAGCAAGCAAGCAAAACGCCCCTCTGCTTGCTTGATTGCCCGATTTGGAAGCCCTCTGCTTGCTTGCTTGCTAATTGCTTGCCAAGACAATAGAATTTGAAGTTCTATAGAAAATCCGCTATGGCTTCGCCTAGTAGCAGTACATTGCCCACTAAGCTCCTCTACCATTAATTAATTGTAGTATAAGGTATAGGCTTGTTCGCGCGGCTTGGAGGCAGTTTATGAGGCAGACTCGGTAAAGGTAGCGCGTATATCGCGATCTTGGCGTGGTGTAGAGGATCGGGAGGTAGCAGAGGAAGGTGTAGTAGCTGTTCCTTTATTAGCTATTAGCTTTATATAAATTAATAGACTTCCTACCTTCTTTAGCGGCCTTTTTATAACCTATCTTCTTTTAAGAACACGTGTATTATAGAGCAGTAATTATTATTGGCTGTAGCCTAGATTAACGAGGCTCTAGTAGATTACTAGCTTTACTAAATCCTCGCTTATAATCTGACCTTATAGCTAGTATAGTTAGTATATTAAAGGCGAACTGGGCGAGGTATAGAAACTTAATTTGCATCTACTAGTAGTACTTAATTAGATCCTAGGCCAATGGGTGTTCCTTTAGTAGAGGATTAAGCAACTTCCACTATATGTACTTGTCCTCGCAGATTATCTAGCTTAGTGTTAAGGTACTAGAGTAGGCGTTAATATAGCTATTACGGCCAGCAGAGGCTCGCACGCGCTTTAGAGGCGGTGCCTCTAGTTTTACTAATAAAGGTAGTAAATAATCTTTGTACTAAAGCTAGAGAGTTTAAAAGATAGTATTATCGCTAATAATCTAATTAGGCCTATCATTTTACGCGTTTTAGTAGAAGCGTTTAAAATAAAGATATAAAAGAACTGCTGCGTAATATACTGGAGTATTATTAAGCTTAAGGTAGTAGTTATTTGGCTTTACCTAAGCCGCGTTTAGATTAATTATAAAATAATCCTCTATAGCTTCCTAATTTGGATAGTCCTTTATTATAGCTTTAGTAACATAATCCTTTTTTTTCTTTAAAAACTCTAAGCAGCTAATTAAATATAGAAATAACCTCCTAAATCGCGCCGTATTTACTAGCCTTGCCTCTACCCTTTACTAAACTTATAGCTTCTTTAAGAGGGCTAAGAATCTCTATATATTTATTAATAATTAACTAATTATATGCGTTTAAGCCGCCAACGGTAATAGATCTAAGTAAGGCTGTTTCCTTTTTATACTTTATAATCTGGTACTAGGTAAACAAATTAAGAGGCGCTTAGAGCTCGGTAGCTCGTTTAAAGGTAGTATAGTAGCTATTCTAATGGGTTTTAATGGGCTTAATAAGCTGCTTAATTTAGAAGCCTTTCTACAGAGGTATAATTTTATTAGCTTAATATTGCTTAAATAGCTATATAAGCTAAGGCGTGTTAATTAAATTAATAAGGTTATAAAGTGTTCCGAGTAGTCCTTTCTTTCACTACTGCTCTAGGAACTCTTCTTCTTTTAGTATATTTACATCCTTATTTTTAAAAGCCTCTTTATTCTTACTTAAATATAAGCTATTAAGTAACTAGATTTAGGATATAGTAAGCGTAGCGGGCGCGCCTATAGGCCTTGTTAGGGCTGAATTTAACTGCTAGATAATCTAAATAAGTATTATTTATATGGGCGTTATTAGTAATAATATAGCTAAGCCGCTTCTTTATAATCTTAAACGTATTAAGGACGTTACTAATAACTTCCGCATAGTTAATTCTTAAGTACTAGCTAAGCTATATAGGTAGAGTAAGCATATAGTCTACTATACGGCCTTCCTCGTTAAGGTAATATATATATACATTAGTAAAAGTAAGCTTATTATTGGGGGTCTACTAGCTATTAAAGGATATATATAGGAGTAATCTAGAGGTAATAAGAGTTTTAGTAAGAGAGGGGAGGTACGCTTTATAGTTGGCTAGTATATAGCCTACTACCGCTTAATAATTAAGCTAGAGTACGCGCTTAGCCTTAGGATTTGCAATTTGTATTATACGGCGGAAAGATAAGGTTTTAAACCTTTGTAGTAGGTGGTTATTTTTAATAAGTTAATTAATAGCTAATTGCTTAAATATAGATATATTAAAGCCGCTAATAATTATATTAGCAGCTTCTTAAGAGACGTATTGACCTAAAGCCTAAAGTTACTTAAAAACGGTATGCTTACGCTTTTTTGATTTAGATATAATCTCTCTATTTTTATTATATCTATAGCTAGAAGTATTTTTAGTAAGATATATTTAAGAAAGTAGTATTAGTATTTAATATATTATAACGACTAGGACCTCTATAGTTAAGAATTTTATATTAGTGGTAGTACTTATAGATAAAGATAATTTGCTCTAGCTTTACCTAACTTTAGTGCCTATACCTATATTTATAAATAAAGCTAGGCGTCCGCTTTAAGCTATAATGGGGCTTTTAAAGATCTAAAAGTCGTTTCCAGTTAATGCTATCGTAATTATTAATATTATTATCGTCTATAAGCTCGGCTTCTAATAATAAGATTATAGGGACTAAGGGGTTTTCTGCGGCTATCGCGCTTATATTCGCGTTGGTAGGGTCTTATACCATAGTAGCGGTGTCTAAGTGGGTTCTATTAAATTAGTAGAGTTAGTAGCGGATAAGGATAGGAAGGTATTTATTATTTACTATAAGCTATATAAGACTTTTAGTTAGTACGGAAAAACGTTTTAAATAGGCTTAGCGGTTACCTAAAAGGGCTTAATTACACTATTTATATTACCTTAGTAACTCTAAAAACACTAAAGGTCTATTACCAACTACTGCTACTACTAAATTAACTATATATAAGCAATAAACAAGTAAGTAAGCAAGCAAGACCTTCCTTTGCTTGCTTGATTGCCTAAAATGAGACCTCTTGCTTGCTTATTAGCAAGTCTATATATAGGGAAGTATACCTATTCGTAGGGCTATTATCTATATTCAATATCAATATAAGGGCGTATTGATATTGAATATTAAATATTAAATACAATATGTAGAACCTTGGCATAGTGTTTTAGTTAAAATTAAGCCCTATAGAGTTTTAAAATTTGACTGATTCCTTACTAAAATCAATATTATCAATCTAGTGATCTTTGGCTTGGTGTTATAGGTGTCGACTACTCCATTAGTGCTCCGCGATCTAGAGCCTCAACTACTACATCTGTAGCTACAAGTCTATCGTCTGTAATATTACTTCTTTCGGCTTCCTTCCTTCTTACCTTCTCCTTATATATTACGACCCTACTAGTTACTAGAAATACACTCTTTTCTTTCTTTTTTACTAACTATTCTACTAACTAATTATGACTAATTGACCGACTAACTAACTAACCAACTAACTAACTAACCAACTAACTAACCGACCAACAGATTGACTAACAGCACCGTAACTTCCTATCTAAGAGAGGCCTTACCCTTTTACAGTATAGGTAGCAATATAATGATAACTAGGAAAATTTCTACCTATAGCTAGATAAAAGAATTATCTAAGATTAAGCAATTATAGAAAGACATATAAGTTATATTAAAGAAGCATTAATTATAACGTCTAAAAATCTAGAAGAGTAATTAGAGGACTAGAGATATAAAAGGCAGATCTTAGTACTAGTAAATAAGAAACTAATATTTAAATTAGCTAGGTAGAGGTTTAAGCTTAAGAGTAAAAATAGGCTAAGAGTTAACCTAAAGCACCTAGCGCATTATATATTAGTATAGATTGTATATATAAATAATATATATAATATATATAAGAACCTAAAAAAATAAATAAATAGAAGTACGTAATAAGGATATATTAGGCGCTAAATAAGCAATAGTATAGAAATACTAAGTATATATATAGCTAACATCTAGTTAAAGTTTAGGAGTTAGATAATTTAATACTTTAATTATAAAGATTTCTTATAGAAAAATACTTAGATAGATAATAGTAGTAGAAATGCCTAGAGAATATATATCTATAGCATATTAAGGATAAATAGTAAACTAAGTATTAGCTAAAAGTAGACTAAGTATAAATAGAATCTAGCAGCTAATAGTTAGGAAAAGAAGAGGCCTATAAAACTAAAGGGAGCTAGTAGTAAAGCCTTAAACCCTTAAAGGAATTTAAAAACGACACCTAAATTTATAAGTTAATTAGTAAGATTAATAGTTTAAAGCACTAATAGAGAGTGGAGTAATAAGGAACTATACCTTACTAGTAGTAGTAAAAAAGATAGGGCTATCTTATAGATAGAAAAAGCACCTTTATCTATTAATTATAATTTTAGAAGATTTAATGGCCTATAAAGGAGGCATTATTAATCTTAAAATAAGGCTTATTTAGATAACTATTAAAGAAAGACCAATTAAGATATCTTTTAATATCCTACTATTAGGACGAGATAAGGTAGTATTAGATATACCTTAGTTATAGAAATATAATCTAAAGATCGATTTAGTTATAGATTAGATTAATATTAGAAATACTTAACGCTATAAGATATAATAATAGGCCAAGTTAGTATAGTACTAAGTTAGAGTAATATATAAGGAGACTAAGTAAGGCTTAAGTTATATACTAAAAAGATACTATAACTATAGTAAAAGGCTATAGAGCCTAGAAAGTAAAAAGCTATTAAAGTATATATAAGATAGAGTTAGAACTAAAAATAAGTTTAAAGTTCTTTTTAACCTATAAGCTAACTAAAAAAGAGTTAAAAGTACTTAAGGAGTTTATCTAAGAGAACTTATAAAAAGGATATACTAAACTATTATAATTATTAATAGGTTACCCAGTACTGTTCGTACTAAAGAAAAATATAAAAACTTAGGCTATATATTAACTATAGATAGTTAAATAGCATTACTTAGAAGGATATATATCCTTTACCCTTAATTAGCAAAATTTAAGATAAAATAGGCAACGCGTAAATCTTTATAAAGATAGATCTAAGATAGACGTACTATTAAATTAGGATTAAGGAAGGTAGTAAATAAAAGGAAGCCTTTAGGTTAAAAGAAGGACTATATAAACTATTAGTTATATAATTTAGACTTATAAACGCACTAATAACATTTTAGAAGCGAATTAATAGTATATTAAGAGAATACCTTAATAAGTTTATTATAGTATATCTTAACAATATTATTATCTACTTAACAACTAAGGAAGAATATGGAGAATATATTAAATAGGTCTTAAAGGGACTATAAAAGGAATAGATATTAGTAGTAATTAAAAAATATAAGTTCTTTATAAGAGAGATCAGTTTTATTAAATTTATTATTAAACTAGGTTATATTAGTATAGACCTAAAGAAGATTAAAGCTATAGTAAGTTAGTAAAAACTAAAGAATGTAATATAGTTAAGGTTATTTCTAGGGTTTTATAACTACTATAGGAGGTTTATAGTATAATAGTTAAAGAGTATTAAACCTTTTATAAGGCCAATAAAAAAAAGAGGAACTATAGATATAGGAAGATAAGTAGAAGAAGCTATTCTAAAAATTTAAAGAGTTATTTACCTACGTCAGGAAAAAATTTACCAGCATTTTTGCAGCATTTGGCGGCATTTAGCGGCCAAATGCGCAATCCGCGCACTGCAACGTGTAGCGTATGGTATCAATTTAGGTGCGGCATACTGCCGCATCCAACAACGCGGTGCAGCTAATTGCGCATTTACAGCCACCCGGGCAAGTAGCGCCTTCATTCCATTAAGCTCTCTCTACACTTAATGCGCAATTAACATATAATACCCCCCTTGCGCATTCTATATATCTTACTTACTTTAAGTAATAGATAAGCGTTACTCTTCCCGCGCACTTAATAGTATTTACTTAATTTGCGCGGTTAGTAGTATTTACCTATTCCACGTAATTAGTATACTTTACTTAGTCTACGCAGTTAGTACCCTTTATTTATTCTACGCAGTTAGTGCCCTTTACTTATTCTACGTAGTTAGTGCCCTTTACTTATTCTACGCAGTTAATATTCTCTACTTATTCTATGCGCCTAGTATACACTATATAAAAAACACATTTTGACCTAATAGTAGTATAGTATAACCTTAATACGCCTAATAACGCCCTTTAGTTAACCTGCTATTTTAAGTTTAATATTTATATAAGTTCCGCCGTAATAGTAGCATTATACTATTAAACCCCTAATTATTTTCCCTATCTATCCCACTACCTTCTCTACTCTTATCCTCTTTATTGCCATTATTCCCTATCTATTCCTCTACCTTCTTTACTTTTATCCTCTTTATTAGTAAATTCCAGTATTACTAGTCTATCTTCACTCCATAGGCGGGCCTTTATATCCTCTAGTATAGCACTATCCGTAATATCTATAACCTTAGACTTGCTAGTAAAAGTACACCGCAAGATATAGTAATTAATTCCTATTTCCTATTTATTATTACCTTAAATTTATTTAAGGCGCGCTTAGATAGCGTTAATATTATAGTTATATAGCATTAAAATCGTCTTATTAGTATACTGCGAGAAGGAGACCTTATATATAGTTTTGGGGTTTATTCTTAGCGACAAATACGCTAAGCTACTATTGTCCTATTATATTATCTTTATTAGCCCACATATAACAATTAAAATAGCGGGATATTATAATATAGGAAACGGCGGCAAAGTGTTATAGTATGCAGCGAGTATTACAATATAACGTTGCGATACGATTAATATAATATTATATATTTACACTTATAGTATACAATCGTTAAGTAAACCCGTTATTATACTTAGGATCTAGTTCCTTTAAATCTTCTATAATATTCTTAAACGGATTACTAATTACCTACTAAGTCTATAGTATTTTATCTCTAATTATATTCCGTATCTTATTAACTTATTATAGAAGTAGCCTATATAGCCTTTCGTCACGCTTAGGTTAATAGCTCTTCTAGGTATTTTATAGTTGCTCCTAACTATCTATAATACGCTTTAGTAAGTATAGTAAGAGGCTTCCTATAGATTTACCTATAACTATAGCGTTGGCTTTAAACTTATAAATAACTCGTATTCCGCTTCTATAGTCCTTAAGCGTATATTAAATTACTATATATATAAGCCATATTATATTAGCTATAATAGGCAAAAAGAGGTCAGCACTATTCTTATTAAGGGTAAATAACCTTAGCCTAGAATTAAAGAACACGCGCTTAATATAACGTATAATAATTAGCGCCCTAAATCTTATCTCTCTATCCTAGCCTTAGTTAGTTAGGTATAGTAAAGGCAGAGTACTAACTGGGCCACTAAGCGTAAAGCGGTTATCCTTAAGTAGTTCCACTACTTCCTCTACTATAGCCTCGGTATCTAGTTTAAGGCAGTAATAGCTTCTAGTAACGGTATTGCGCACTATATTTATTATATAATACTAAAATACGCTAAGCTGGTTATATAGCTAGAAAATCGGTTAGTATAGTGCTACTAAATCTAAGGACCGCGAACCTTACATGCCGCCGGCCCCGGTGGCATACTTAATACTCCATTTATTAGGTTTCCGTAATAATCTATAATAGTAATTACCTCTTTCCACGTCTACTTTATTAGTGTGTTTAGACTATTTATATTTATTTCCGGCTAAAGAAAGAGATAGAGCTCTTTAGGCATAAAGCCTATTATTACTTGTATAATAAAACATGTCTAAGCAATACTGTATATCTTTGTATTAACTAGGCTAAGTGGCTACTTTATATATTATCTAAAGTCATCCCATAGCGGTTGTTTATTTAAATAACGCATATATTTCTTTTAAGTGTGGGTTTCGGATATCTTAGGGTCGCTTAAGGTTTATAGGCTTTCGTTTAATAAGAACGGGACTGTCTATTAGGATAACATTATCAAAATTAATAATAATAGGTCATACTATGGCACATTAATAATAGCCTTGCCTTTTAATAGAGATATTTACGGTATAGAGCCTAATATTATTCCCTTTAAGATCCAAATTATCTTAGGAGCTACTGCTTAACTTATAGCGTCTTCGTTTACTTTTCTATAAGATAGGTAGAGAATAAGTATATTAGTTTAGTAGAACTATTTAACTTTTACACGCACCTTACTTCCCTAAAAGACGCTAGATAGTCTAAAGTCTTATACCTAATATGCTTTAAATAATAAACTAGTTAACTTTTATAATATAAATTAGGCATTTCTTACTAAGTATATAGAAAGGAGCTTTAATAAACTTATAATAATAAGTTAGGAGGGCGGCCTAACTGTCTATTAAGCTTTATAACGGGGCAATTAAATTACCTTACTATAGTATAGGGTCCTACTTTATATAATATTTTTTCTATACCGCATAGAAGCCTAGTTCCTCGCGATATTTATATATTCTTAAGGTAAATAGTACAGTGTATAGGATATAAAGGGTAGCTAGCGCGTAGAGAGCGATATATAGTGGTGTTATATTCTAGTTTATTATAGTTACAGCAATCTACCCCTTTATTGCAATCCAGCGCCGCTAGTTGTAACTTACCGCTATTTTAGCTAAGTTATATTTATTCACCGCCTAGTATAAGCCTATTTTCTTATATATACATTAACCTATACCCTATTTATTTACTTAAAGTCTTTATTATATATAGTATTATATATATCCCAATCGCTATAGTTATTTATAAAGAAGTAGTCTATAACGTTAATGTTCGTTAGTATAAGTAAGATAGGCCTTATAATATAGCTAATATTATATATCTAAAGGGCATCCAGCGTACGTTTCGTCCTACTATTAAATAGCTTTATACTTTACACTCTAAGCATTTTGGTTCTTACGTTAATCTTACTACCATTATAAACTTAAAGGGTCTCTACTAACGCACTAGCGTATTTTAGGTATTTACCCTTACTATCTAATCACCTAGTATTCTAGATTGTAAGTAGCAGATAAAGCCTCCCCACTTTATTACTATAGAGGCTATCGTTTACCTACTTATATTCTTACACCATTACAGCATTATAGCGGGGGGCTTTAGTATCAGCCTATAATGGGGTACATTAAGCAAACACCTTATTAAGCTTATTAGTATTAGTGGTATCCTTTCTAAAGTAAATATAGCATATAACACTATAATAGATGCTTAAGGGCATCTTTAATACCCAATTATTATCGGCCTCTAGTCAGTTAACGTCCCAGTCTATTTACTAAATTCCGTTAATCTATTTACAGTATTCCCTTATAAAGGGGGCTAGTTTAGATATAAGGTCGGTAATCTCTATCTAGCGCTATACCTCCTTAACCGTACGCCAGATAGATATATTAATTCTCTAATCTTAAAGTATCTAAGTTATATAGTTATTAAAGTTCCATATATATAAGTAATATACGTATATATTAACTATAGGGCCTAGTTATATTATCTATATTACGCTTATTAGGTCTACTATATTAATTATATTAGTTAATACCTATAGCTCGAGTTTGTTTTAAAGCATAGTGTTAAGATATATAGTGTTATATCGTAGTATCTACTCTTTATAGTTGTTCCGTTTATTAGTCCTACGGTAAAATGCCTTTTATAGCTTATATACTTACTCTAAATACTCTATATCTATACCTCTAATTACTCCTAGTTACTAGATACTCTCTAGATAGTAGGTAATAGCATATAGCTTAGGAATATTAAAGTGTGGTAGTTTTACCTTACTTAATTAAAACGAAAGGAATATATCCTTTATCTTATCCATTCTATAAATAGCTACTACTAGATACTAGATGGTTAATTCGTTATATAATATATATTAAGATAGTATAGTAAAGTCCATAAACGCCTAGATAAATAACATAGCGCCTTTGTTCTATTTTAGTAAGGGTACTATAGTAGGGACTAATTGTTATAACAGAGATTTATATATCTTTTCTATCTATTAGCCGACATTTACCTAGCTATCCTACACTATTATATTAGTAAATCGTTCTACCTATATAAAGCGGGTAGTAATAAGTGCATTAACATTTAATATCTCCTAGCCGTAACCATCTATACGCGGGATATTAAGGCCCTAATATTTTCTGGCCTATATTTCGCTTTATATAAGCCCCTTAATCTAGTATATAAGGTATTTACTAGTGAGGCCTTTAAGCACCTAGTGTAGGAAATTAGGCGCCATTATTTTATAGATATTAGATAGATTATGGCCCTATATAAAGTTGCGGAACGGCTAAATATAATCTAAGTTATCTTTCTTATTAGTATCGCAACCTTCCTACTACATTTGTATTTAGTCTTTTATTAATTAGTATATATAAAACGGCTACAGTCGCTAAATAGCAGTTATTAGATTATACCGTTTATTCGTATATATATAATAAGTTAAATATTTACGGCCACTCTTAATACCTATAAGTATAACCTATTCTTTATAATCAGCTATAAATATAGCTAGAAGTAGAAAGTAGTATTAATCCTAGCCATTCGCGTATAGGAGATGTACTCCTTCTTTACTAGCTTTCTCTAATGCTATAAATATTATTAGTATAACCGTACTAGTAGTAGGGTTATTACTAAAGTATACGTTTAAGGATAGCCGCGAGGGTCTTATATTACACTACTAGTTATATTGTTTAGTTGCTAGGTATATAGACTAGGAGGTATATAAGCAATAATAGGGCTAGTTAATTTACAGATTGTTAAACGCGCAGTTTAATATTTCCAATTAAAATATAGAGTGGCTATACTTTCTTATCGCCGGCGTATTATATTAGTTAGGTCTTATCGCTAGTTAATATAATTAGCACTATGGTTACGCTAAGCGGTAGCTACTCTTATGTCTCCCACTACCAGTCTACCGTATTAAGCTTATTATATATTCTTATTCCTACTAATAAGTACTACCTTACTAGCGAGAAAGTTATATCTCCTTAGAAAGGGCCGTAACTAATAAAAAAGGACATAATCTCTAGAGCATTTTAGTAACGTACCAGTAGCTGCTAGTCCCCTACGGTTATAATTATTTTAATCCACTACGGTTGCTTACTCTTAAATTGCATCTATTTTAAAAGTAGTTTTACTTTAACATCTTTAGCACTCTAGTAAGAAAAATAGTTGGCAAATATTCCCTAAAGCCTAATATTATTAAACTACTCGTTAATAGCGCGGTTAAAAGTCCCGTGGTTTACCTACTATAAAACCTATATATATTCTACCTTACTACCAAATAAATAAAACGGGGGAGGTATCTTATCTAGTATACTGCTAGTATATTTAATACGCGGTATAATATTATATACTACCGCAGTATCGTCCATAATTTATGGATTTCCTTAGTTCTATCCTAGAGGCTTTCCTACAGCGCAGCCAGTAGCCTCTTTAAATATTTTAGTCTAAAAGACGTCCGTAGATATTCCAGTTAAAGTTTACTAATTAATCTTAACTATCACCAGGTTGTATACCCTATTAAATATTACAGAATTATTATTATAGTACACATCCGCAGCCCTATTATTCGGCCTATTAATAATATTATTACCTAGAGCTTATATGGGTGGCCACTTATTACCTTACTCTAATTCGGCCTTATAATTAGTTATATAATGCCCTTCTA
>Ga0307515_10002557_pt1 | contig 39268 bp, 32 predicted proteins | sample 17_EM_MG_FD_194513 | JGI IMG/M metagenome (GOLD analysis project Ga0307515, IMG submission 194513) | Populus trichocarpa ectomycorrhiza microbial communities from riparian zone in the Pacific Northwest, United States - 17_EM | ecosystem: Host-associated > Plants > Roots > Unclassified | place... | reverse complement strand
GTTAGAAGAGGACGACACGAAGGCTAGTGCGGATATTATAGATGAACTCACTGACCTGGAGGAATATTTGAAAATGGAACATGGATGGGAATTGGATGACTCATTCGTAAAGCAAGGTATGCTGCAGTTGGAGGATGGGGAACGGGTTGAGATGGACGTTGGCGGGTTCGAAGAGGAGAATGAAAGTGGTGAATATGCTCCAATCATCGTCGAGCTGACGGCGTCACAGATTGACTCCATGGAAGGAAACGAGTCAAATCACAGGATACAGAGCGCAGCGAACGAGGATGATTTTGAGCTGGACGAGATGGATGTGCGATATTAGGGCGAGACAATTCTGCCAATGAGTCCCCTCAAGTGAGAAGGTCAAATTACATCAGACTCCCTCGAACAGGATGCGGATCAACGGTGGAAGACACAGTGGCGCTAAAAGCGTAGCAACAGATCAAGAACTTGACGTCTCGCTTGACTATTTCAGCCAACAGGCGTTTCTTACTAAGACGAACGGTTTTTTCAAACCCCTTCTTAGTAAATTAAAATCTTAGCTCCCTTAATATATAATTTACTCTATTGGCTCGAGCTAAAACTACTCCTTTTCTAAACTTGACTTTTTACTCTACTTTAGCTATTTTAATAGCGTTTACTGTAATGGGTTATACCCCAAGAATACTACTTGGCAGCTAGCCTGCCTACGTTTACCTATCCTAACTAGCGTACGACATTTGGTGAGGTGTTCTGGAGTGGGGGCCGAGACCTAGCCCGCTTGTTGAGAAGTTCATCTTACATATCGAACAGCCCAAGATGGCTAGCTATGCCACCCGTTTCAACACCCCGTTAGATAACAGCCTTGCCATGCTACCACCTGCTCACAAAGGCACGCCACCCTCCTGATCAGAGTCGCTCTCGCAATCAGTCCAAACGAATGCTGGCTCGAGTTGCAAGTTAACCTGACCGCTACAGCGAGGAGAGTCGCCGTCATCTCCGACACGCAAGTCGTCCACGCCCGAATCATCACTTATTGATCCGTAATCAAAGATACCAGAGCCACCTGTTAAGGCCGATGCCTCTCCGACGTCTGTACCCAATTCTATCTTTTTTTCCTGCCGCACAGACTCAGTGATACCAGTGACCGAATCCGGATGCCAGGCAGGTGGCGCCATTTTCTGCCCTATCTGATAAAGCGCCTCCCTCCGAATATCCCGAGTCATCGAGTTGAGAATATCCCTTTGGAAATTCTGGCTGATGGTATCGCACACGGCATCAAGATCAGGCGGCCGCCAGTTCAGATATATTTTGCGATGTGAGGCTGGCTCTACGAACTGTTCAGGGTGGTAACGGAAGTAGAGCAGGCAGCAAAAGCAGGCCGATTTGCTGCAGGCGATGTACCGGTCATCGTCCACAAAATGCAGTTTGTTCTTGTGGAAGTGCTCAAGCACCTGGATCTCGGCATGGACGCGTGGCAAGAAGTTGGGGTTTGTGTAATTGTCGAGAAAGCGGCGGGACAGTTGATATTTTGCGTCCATCTCCGCCAGTGCTTGCTGATAGCGTTCAAGGTCTGGAGAACCCGCGGGTAGCATGCGGACAATGATGCTGTCCAATCTCGTCTTTCCGTCCACTGGTGGAGGTGACGCAGATTTCGCGGGGGTGGAAATACTGCAGACTTTGAAGCTGTAGAGGATATCGGCGAGTCTTGAAGCGCAGGAAACCAGGGCCTTGACTGCTCGAATATGGTGCCCAAGTCTTCCGATATAGTGTCTCACCAACCCGAAGGTGATGTGTATAGCGTCTCTGCTAGATTTGTAGGGGGGTTCTACACTCAGCGTTGTAAGCAGACGCATGAACTCGGATTTCCGGCTGTCATATGCAAAGCGGCATAGGGAGGTCGGCTTCCGCTGGAGATCCTCCAATTTTTTCAGCCACTCGGCCAGGCCGGTCACTGAAGAATTGACAGATATCAGCAATCTTAATGATATTTGGGATGGTGCGGAGCTGTAAGATGGGTCCCTTAAACCTACTCTCCTCTGACTGACTTTTCGCGAGATTCCCCTGACACCTTTTAAGCAACGGGTTTAGAAGTTGTCTGTACTTCTTAATCCTCGGGGTTCCAAATTTTATGCATTCTATAGCGATATTGTCCGCTTCCTCCTGTACTTTCGAAGTTGCGGCACTAGAAATACCCCTCAGCTTGGCCAGAAGAGCTTCCAGAAATGGAACAATTCTCTTCTGGGGGCTTGTGTTCGCGCCAACCCAAAAGACATATCTTTGTGGTGTTGACTCCAATCCGATGGCTGTGACAGTATCGCCACCTTTATCATAATCGCATACATACGCTAGCTCGCTGAGAAATCTGCGCCTGAGTTCCTCAAGAGGTAGCTCGCAGATATTCTCGTCAGGGGAAAGCGTAGTAGCTGTATGCTCCCCTCTCGTACTTCCCAGCGTGTACAGTAAGACGAGAGGCTCGTAGAAGCGGCTTAGTTGACGCTCGCGCGGGTCCAGGCGAGGCTTTTTAAGAGACGCAGAACTGGTATTGGCGGATACGCTTTTGGCTTTCCCTAAATTCTTGAGATTCTTTCTGCGTTTAGGCATGACGGGAGGTGCCCAAGAGAGTCTAGAGATAGTAAGTCAACGCTGGTTGCTCGGATGACAATGATATTTCTAAATCGAGTGTTTCAACATCTTGGAGGCTTCCGGTGACGATTCAAGATCTCATGTCTGTAAACCCCGCATCAAACAAGCCTTGGCTTCTGGGTCTGATTCGTTCGAAACAGACTGATCCCCCAGTTGTCATCCTCCAGTTCCGGAGCACTAACAGATTCTACAGATGAGATGCTTTGTACTGAAAAATTATATACTGAAGCCGCTACCCTAAAGGCCTACACGTGTCTTATAAATTATTTTAGGTGCACGATTTTTCATATACCCACTCCGTGATTGGGTAGGGAGTAAGGTGGTGTTACCTACACCTACCCAACCCCTTGCAGGCCCTAGGCGCCATCATTTGCATCGGTTGGGGGCGTTAATAATAGGGGCTAATGTTAAGCTGGCTACCTCCCTGGCGGAATTAGAAAGAATTCGAATGTGTCACGCGGGGACGCAGGTGTATGGTGTGTGAGGACTCCATAAGGTGGAGTAGTCACGAAGGATGAGAATATATACAAGCGATGATCACGTGATCTCAGGAGGCTCCTGTGGATGCCCTAACCCCCCTACCAACAGAATGTGATGGTAAACGGTAGGGAGCTCAAATATAAGGCAAAAGGGGCTTGATTCTATATACAGACGAATCCTTGAGGGAAAAGGAGGATTCATAGCCTTAAGCGAAGCACGTGATAGGCAGGGCTTCGTGTCTATATACTTCTGCATTCTGTCTTAATGTCTCACACCCGACAGTAAATGTCTTCTGGAGTTCCTAGCAGCCCTAATAGGAGCTGTTAGGAGCCTACCAACTGCCAGGAGGCATGATCAATTTGCTGGTGAAAGCTCTATGAACTCTATACAAAGCTCTATGCAAAGCCCTCTACGGAACCTTGAAGTTCTACTAATACGCAGCACTAATATGCTAAAAGGCCTTTACAAACACCTGCACAAACGCTTATACGAATGCCTGTGGGAACAAAATTTATAAGCGATCTAGGCGTGGAGTTTAACATCTACTAATGTACTTTCTACATTTTGTAATTATACCCTTTAACTAGACCTCAAGCCTCTTGGCGGAATGTTTAGAAAACCCTTTTTTTAATTTAGCGAAAGCTGTAAAGGTTTGTATGTATATTCAACGACTAGACTAGCCGCGCCTCAGATTATGTTTCTGATCATTTTTGTTCGAGTGGAAGTCTTCGATCAAGGCGGGAAGAAAGGGAAACACGTTTGGAGCAGTAATATCGATCGACATCTCAAACTAGACAGGAAATTCCCCAATGCTGGAAACGGAAGGTCAGAAATCTTGATAGGACTGGGCGGCAATTTTTACCTGACGTACCACAAATATATGAAAGTTAAATGAGCCAAGAAGTGAATTAAATGGGTTTACACGCAAACCAAAACCTAAAAGACATAGTACAAAGCCGGGGAATTTCTCAACGCCAACCAGAGAACGAATCAATGCACATGTGCGAAATTATCGAATCAAAAGTGAATGCTAATGGGCACCACTTAAGGATTCCGGATAGAACGCAAACCCCCTCACCTCCTCCTCTCCACCCCCCCAAAAAAAATTCTGGGTTCGAAATCCCATCTAGCTATGAATATGGACTTCGGTAGTCCCGCTACGATGCCAGGTGGCTAGAAGAACACCGCACCGGCCGCACTTGTGTTGAACATCCTTGAGCGAGTTCATGACGTATGGGATACAACCCAAGCAGAAGAGAAAGCAAAGGCCAAGACCCCAGGCACTGCGTTGAAGAAAAAATGGCGTTAGTATATTTAAAAAAAAGGGTAGTGCCTGCCATGTCCACATAGGGGAAATGTGGAACCTTGGGTAAAACATACTGTGTGGTATTGCCTATCTCATAGGCTACGTTTGTCATGGCGCGCTGCCCGCATGCAGGACAATCAGCCGGAGCCGGTCCACGGCCTAAAGAAGCTACGGGCGTCGCGTTCTGGTAAACAGTTCCGGATTGCTGGGCCGGAGGCATGCCAGGGTGGCTTTGCTGCTGATACAGTTGCTGCTGCTGTTGCGGTTGTGGTGGCATGAAGGCGCCCTGGGGTTGTTGTGGAGGCGGGGTCTGCACGTATTGCATCTGGGGCTGTGGTTGCTGGTACTGATGCATTTGGGGCTGATTCGGGTCCTGGTATATCGGGGGTTGACCAGTCATATCAGGCGACTGAGGATATTGATTCATTGGGACTGCCGAAAAAGTTAGAGGGCTTAAACACTATCTTTTGCCTCTTGCCAAGAAACGACGAGGAACAAACGGTGGAGGATGTGGCGTTTAGAGGGTAAGTTCGAGTGTTAAGGTCACTTCAACATTATGCGCAGAGTACGAATTGGATGAGGAATGGTGCTTTCTCCCAGCGAAAACATATACTTTGTAACAAGAGCGGGAATATTGATTTTACCTGTATTTTTCTCCATTATGATTGTATAGCTGTGAATAAGCCGCTGCTAATGATGGGAGGTGAAAAGAGGCGCTTCGCGCAAGATCAAAATAATAAAATGGCGTAAATGATTGACGAAGAAAGGCTTAGAAGGCTTGTGATGAGGGTTAAAAGGATTCCAGAAGCAGGCAACGGAGGAGAAGCGTTGCTCTTTTTATTGCAAGCCCAAGAACAGCCACATGCAGGGCTGAGAGACCAGAACAGACAGGAGCAGGGGCTATCCCGTTCCACAAACGCCCCCATCATTTCAGAACTCAGCTGAAAGCATTTGGGCCAATCGACGCCACCACAGGGGTTAGACAGAGCAGGACTCCTGCGCAGGAAATTATGATTGGCACAGGTTCCAGTGTCACACAGCAACTTCAAGTCACTAGTCAAGTGCACCGTCCTACATAGACACTATGCGCTTGCCAAAAGAGCTGTGCACCCGTAAGAAAGGCAAACCTTTAACTTTTTAAGCTTAATTATAAGAGTTAAACTTGAAATTCTCTAGTGCATACAAAGCGGAATTGCTGTGTGTGTTGTGAGGGGACACTTGAGCTCGTGCAAGCTGTAACCAAGCCGCTTCAGCCCCAGCTCCTGGGCTTGGTTCAGCTTGCCCCCCTTTAACCACAGGGGAAAACGAGCTTTTCGTCGTATCAAAAGTACCGGATCACTGACTACGCGTGGCGCGGAATATATAGGAGAGGCTCTATAAGGAAGGAAGAATCTATGGAGCTCGATCGCTCGAGAGGATATCTACAAGGTGGCCCGTGACTGGCCCGTGCATCACCGAGCCAAGAGGCTGCCCGCCTGCCCAGTCTTTGGTTCGGCTGCCTTGGAAAAGCTCGTATCGTCAGATGACTTTGCCTTCTTAAGCAGAGTCTGGCCTTTCTCGAAGGAAACTACTTAGAGAGATTGAATAATGCTATGACAGAAGACTAAGTTTCCCCTCTATTCTAGAGCGCTGTGAGAGAGACGGAGCAGGCCGTTGAAGACATGGGTTCTAAAATGATGCACTGTGTCGGCTTGGCGGTGCGAGAATCGTCATGATTGGTACTGATTGGAAGTTAGTACAGCTTTGCCCAGGCACAAATTCTATTTTTATCTTCACACCACCTTGGCACATCCGGTTGAAAGCGCGTGTTGATCGCGCAGATCAAATCGCGCGGATTTATACCCAAAATACGTTAAAATACGTCAAAATGGTCGTGCTTATTACTTTAAAGATATAAAATTGTACCGTTCGATCGCCAAGATGGTGCGCTAATATTTGTTCCTCTAGGCATACCAAATATGATAAGTTACATAAAGCAGAAGCCATAGCCGAGAAAAGATCCTGGCAAGGAAGGCACTAGGGGAAAGCTATTACTGCGTACGCTACTTAAATAATGCTGCTTGGTTGAAATAATTGAAGTATAAATGTACCATTATCATTCTTTCCCCTCGATCTGCGCACCCTCTGGTTTCTGGTCTCTCTCAATCAGTCTCTTGTCCCCGGCCCCTCCTGCACTTACAGCTCTATCAACCCAACCTTCCCCCCTTAACATGCCCAATCCTTTCCTCATGATGCCTTCACTAACCGCCTTCGGATTGAGTTCGTAAATTGTATTCACTAGAGCTAGACTCATCACAAGAACTAAGACGTCTCCGTTTTTGACGCCCCGCCACCACTCATGCTTGACGCCGACCTTCCATAGAGAGTCTATGCTCAGGCGGGCTGAATCCATGAAGTTACTTCGACCGGACTTGCGCTCAAGGAAAGCCCACATACCGCCCAGGAAACCGCCAAGAAACCAGCGTTGCGTTGGTAGAAAGGTGCGTGGGAGGGTGTGTTGGAAGAGACAGATGGAGGTCCAGCTTGTCCCAATGGCGCCCGTAATAAACAGGCTCATGCGAAGAGTACTCTTCACAAGCTGATTGAGCTTTGAAACCGGGGACGCTAGGAAGGACTTGTATTGGGTGAGGCTCAAGGCGGTGAAAATTATAGTCACGAAGCGGGCGACAACGGGGAATGCACGGACATAGTAAGATATGTACGTACGGAGGCATGAAGGGTCTTTTGGATGCAGGAGGGCACAGGAGAGAGACTTAATGGCTGGATGAGCAGGCGCGGTTATGGGAGAGATAGAGCTAACGGTCTTTGGGAGTGTCTCAGAGGCGAGGAAGAGAATTGGGGAAGTGAAAACCCTGCAAAAGTTAATAATGTGATGCAAAAGGCGTTATTCTGGGGAACTTACGGCCAACGTAATCGGGATATCTCCGCCAAGCTATCCACAATTTCGAATGTGTTTGGCCACTTTAGATGCTTTGGGTAGCTCTTCGGTCTCTTCTGGATGTACTCGGGAGAGTTTCCCAGGATGAAATTGCCATAACTTTCTGGGAAGCAGTCCCTATCAAACACGAAAGCGTGCAGGAGCTGTCCACATGCCGCTGGCATTAACAGCCATGAACCAAACCACCATGGACGGTTTTGAAACCACCCTTCGTCCTCCAAGCCATTGTACAGGAACTCTAGCGCCCTAGTAAGCACATATATGGTAATAGTAATGCGCAGTTGATCGGCCGGGTATATTGCGAGAAAGAAGCCTGCTAAACTTGCACCAATAGGAGGCGCAAGTCTCGAGGTCAAAGACTTTGAGACGCGTGGATTGCGCCGGCGGAAGGGCCTCGCTTCATCCGTGAGAAGGCTCACGCGGAGACGCGTAAAGAAGCGGTGGAGGAGTCGGTGAAAGAGGAGAATCAAGGATAAAGCGCATGGCAAACGCACGTTTGGTGATTTCCAAAGAGCTCTCGCTCTTGGACTGGACAGGGGCAGTTAGCATAGTCGCAGACTCCATTGTGTACAGGGCTTACGGTAGAGGCTTTCCACGAGCTAGAATCTTTGCCGTGAGCAGTTCCCAAGCTTTGAGGCTTGCAAAGGTCGATAAACCAAGCCGTAGTGATACACGGACGGCCGCAGCATTATAATCATCGGTGGTTTTAATTATGGCGTCATACCGCGGTGGAGGGGGCGTTCTCTTCCGCACGGCAGGTGCGCGCGAGATCAAATACTGATGCAGAAGTCTGTATTCCTTTGCGCTCACCGTGTACCTAAGCGCATTGCGGAGGATAGGGTCAATGTTTTCGGGTTTACTAGGGGATGACGACGACGAGGGGGTGGTGGACGACATGATGGCATTGCCTTTGTATGAAGGACGTCGATAACCCAGAAGAAAATCCTAGCTGGATTTGTAAGGGCGAGGAAGGGCTCAGCATCCTCCGAGTATACTGTCGCGCCCAAGATGCCCAGGAGTCCAGGAGCCGATGTATATTCCTCCTTTCAATAAGACGTGTTGTCAACCTCGGCAGTTTGACCTGGTAGCCACATGCAAAAGTCACCGAAGTCGCAACCATAAATGGTGCCCAATTACTATTCAAAATAATGGCTAGAATTTACTGTGGGTGGAATTTTGTCTACGCGTTTTTTTCTCGGGTTCTCTTCTATACCTGTTCCCATCGATCCCGGATATTTGCTTGACAAAACAGGATCCGGCCACTGGTAAAAATGATTTCCTGTATTACTTCTTCATCCATCCGGCAACTGCTTCGTCAACCTCTTTCCTATACCTTTGCTGGCTCTCGCACTGCTCCAAAAATACATTATACTTAGTTCGAAGAAGCTTCTTTAAGCCATCGTCAGTTGTTGGCTTCACTATCTTGCCCGCCTTGCTGAACCTATCCATGATATCCCATAGCGGCTCACTCCTTCCTTCCTTATCCGTGCTCGCAGCCTTTGCACCCAACATAGCAGCACCATGCACAACGGCTGCGTGGACATATCTTGGGATGAGCACTGGCATGTCGCAGGCTGCAGCGACCAACTGCATGAGAACATCATTTTGGCATTGAGAGCCGGACATAAAGATTGAGGAGATGATGTGGCCCGATTTATTCATGACGTCCACGATCTGGTGTGTCTGAAGTGCAATAAACTCCATAGTGGCGTAGTAATAGAGGGCAAGACCGTCCAAACTCTTGTCGGAGCTTAGCCCAATGACAGCGCCTTTCATGTTAGGGTCGGCAATAGGCGATCGGTTGCCAAAGAGGTCACCGTAGAAGAAGAAATGACGCCCCAACCAACTAATACTAGGTGCATTTTCTTTCTCGGCCATCTCGCGGAGATGTTCGTTAAGGTAGTCGTAGATATTTGTGTTGAAAGTCTCAGCGACAGACTGAGCCTCATGAAACGCCGGGTGAGTTTCAATGATATGCTTAAGCAGTTCTCCAGTGGCGCTCTGTCCGCCTTCAGCCATCCAAAAATCGGGTATCAAGACGTCACGATACGGTCCCCAGACACCATTTACGAACACCGGCTTCTCAGACATGGCAAGATGGCATGTGGAAGTTCCAGCAACAGCGGCTAGCCGTGTAAATGCTTGAGCAACGTCGTTTTTGGCAACATCCGAGTTCAAGGTATCTCCGTCCAACTTCACCTTCGCACCCACGGTCCCAATCCACCCAGCATAGGCGTCGATTACCCCACTGCCAACGGCAATGCCTGGTGGTAGCCCCATTTCTTGGGCAGCTTTCTCGCTAAGGGTACCAACCAGCTCGCCAGCAGTTAAGTATCGACCGTTCTGTAAGCCAAGTATTAGCGACAGAATTCTTGACCGAAAGAATTACGGAGCACCACCACTGTATCCACACCGCCCATCCTCTTGAAGTTGTCCTCACATAGATCCTTCAAACCAATTTCGGTGAGAAAGTCTTCCTGCCACCCCTTGACACTACCATCAACGCCAACAGGCACGAAGCCTTGCTTGCAGACTACACTGCAAAAACTCCTCGTTTCACTCCCAGTAGCCATATGCGTAAGAGCATCCGTCAAGTCGTAGAACTTGCACCGGTTGAATAACTCCTTAGGCATGTTGTTTTTCAGCCACAATACCTTCGGGATTTCCATCTCAATTGACATTTTACCCCCTACGTAACGGAGTAAATTGTAGTTTGTGGCGTTGATCTTATTGGTCTCGTCAACGGGACGGTGGTCCAGCCAGAGAATAACATTACGGTCATTCCCATCTTTGTTGTCGAAGTTTGGGCCAGTGATGCAGACAGGTTCATCGTTATCGTGAGAGAAAACGGCGAGAGAGCAGGTAGCATCGAATCCAATACCTCGAATCGTGCTATTGTCAATATTGTGCTGGTCCATTGCTCGGCGGATAGAGGAACAAATGCATCGCCAAATGTCGGTAGTGGATTGCTCCTGCTCGAAGCATTATCATTGCTGTCATTGTCTGCCAACTGCCTGGCTTCAAAGTTACGGCATGCATACATAGTAACCCGTCTGAGGTTGCCACAAGCCAATATTTTCAGAAGCCAGACCAACAATATCGCCCTGATCATTCATGATGCAAGCTCTTGCACTGCCAGTGCCGACATCAACACCAATATAGTGCTCCACATGCGGATGGAGCTCATTACGCGGGTCTGTTGAAAGCTGCCGTGACGGCTGCTGGTTTGGCTGGCGAAAAGGCATTTGATTATGGGTGGCCATTTTGTTCAGTTATATCTAGTTCTCTGAGCCTCGAATGAACCTAGAGAAATACAGGAAAGAGGAAGCGCGAAGAAGGAAACGATAGTTAAAGCTCCCTGATCTTATTCTCTCACAAAAGTGTTGAGAGTAAAAGCGAATCGAGCTGCGGGATGAGATCATATGCCGATCTATCGGAGGTGGGGTGGAGTTATGAGTACCGAGTTTAGCATAGTTATGAAGGTAGAAAACTGATCGTACAGTAAAATCTCTTTAGTACGATACCGTTTGTTCGGCCGAGCGTATCGTAATACCAATGGTATTGTTATATCAGGAGTCACGTGTTGGGTGAATAAGCAGGAAAAGAAGGGCTTAATGCCTAAAAAGGCTTAGGATGTCTACCTCGCGGGCTAAATAGGGCCCCTTCCCATACAAATTCTCTACTGGTTATACCGATATTGGTGGTAGGTGCCTAACGATATTGTCAAAAGTCAGATTATCGTAATATTACACCAAAAAAGGCTTGATTAAGGGGTGCAGATCGTAATACAGATGATATCGTTATATACCCCATATCCTACTAAGGAGGTTTTACTGTACTTAAAAGCACTTGCACCAGGACTGTCCAGGTGTGGCAGCAGTCATAATTGGTTGGCGAAAGAACGCTCCGGGCAACCCGCCCTGCAAATCTCCATGCCCCCAAACAGGAAACCCGAGACAAGAATAACCGGTAAAAGGTTTTCCCAGATTCCGTCAGCCCTACCAGTCACTTTACACAACATTTGATACTTGTGTCGCTACAACCCATCTATTCCGACAATGTGGCTCAGTAGTCTTCTTTTCTTACCCCTTGCGCTTACAGCATATTCCTCAACTATAACAATATACGTCTATCCTATTCACTCCACTCATCCCGACCGCTCCTCCCTATCAGCCCTCCCAACCCCTACCCCTCTAGCGCAAATTGCTTTCGATGCCAGCACCTCAGTCGCGTCGCTGAAATCATATACCCCTCCAACGGGTGCCTACACTCCTTCCCATTTCCTTCGTATCGGGCTCTATGACCCGGCCACTTCAGAATGGAAAGGCGTAGTAACTTCCGCTGCGAGCTTCACGAATGAGTACCGGAAGAAGTTAATCCTACATGTGGATGAGAGGGGTGACGTCTATCACGTTGGGCTTGCAACAAGTGGGTGGGGTAAGACGAACATCAATGGTGATAGCAACAGCAAGGGAAAGGGAGCGGAGGGCAAGGTAAAGGATATCGATATCGAGGTTGTGCGGCAAACGCAGGCACCACAGCCTACGCTAAATAGGCCGGTTGTGTTGGATGCGGAGGGTAGGCTGGAGGGGAAGGAGCCTGAGAAGACATTTCTACAGAAGTGAGTTATGGGTCTTTGCTCTACGAGACTAGATATGATCTTCTGGCTTTGATCAAGATGGGAGCTAATAGTAATGTTGCTTTAGGTACTGGTGGGTTCTAGGATTGTTTCTGCTTGTGCAATTTGTCAGTGCTGGTGGAGACAGTAAGTAAGTGGGGAAGGGATAAATTCAAATTTGTTCTTGGGATTTTCAGTCAGACGTCAGCAAACCACACACCAACACTCTAACAACTGGTAAGCATCGGCAGGCTTGTCAAGATCACAAAGTATCCAATACCAGTTGAAGCTGTGAATTCAGTAGCATGAGTTAATCGGGATTTGATAGTTGATTGAGAACTTGAAACATACACTACACACTCGACCAATCATGCACTTGCGCGCCTCAGGGATATCTCAAAATAGCCAAAATAATGCAGTGAAGAAATCACCCAAAACTCCCACAAGGCCCAGCTGTGTGAAATGCTCCCAATCCCAGCCAGATGCGCAATGCCACATAAGGAAATAGTACAAAGACAACGATGAGGAAATGAGAGCATGCTCCATGGCCCTAATGTAGAATACATAATAAACAGTTCCCCGTTTCTGCCTATGTAGGGAATCGTGACGTAAGACGTAAATTGAAATGCAAAGAGAACGATAAGCATGTCCCGAACTCAAAGACTGTCAACAGCACTTCCCTCCCTTACCTTTGCGCATCCTGTCGACTTCAGTATCCCAGTCTTCTTCTCTCCCCATACCTGCGCTGCCGACGGTCGGCGCAGTTGGAAATCCTAGCCAGCTTCTCCTCTTATCCCCCGTGCCAACCTTAAAACTTCCATTGCCATCTGCGCTAGGGTAATCATAGTAGCCATTAGCACCGCTCATACCTAGAGTTGTGCCAACTTGAGCTAAAAACCTCTGTTCTTGTTCCAAACGTTTGTTCCGCTGTTCGACTAGTTTTCGCGTGATAACTCTAAAGACTTCCTCAACGCCCTCACCGTCCTTGGCGCTGATCTCGTGGCAACAGTCCCATCCAATATCTTGGCCCCAAAACCCACTCGATCGATTACTCTGCGGGGATGCCACGCCACCATTCTGTCCTCCATTCCCGCTTCCAGTTCCTGCGCTGCCCCAAACCGACGAGGATATAGGGGGCGTGGCTTGCGACTGATTCTGTGACGGGTAGAGGTTTTCTGCTACATAGGCAATGCAGCGCTCAAAAGGCACTTTGCGCTTGGAAGGATCTTCGGCGACTATGTCAGATTTTGTGCCGACAACGTGAAGTATTATGTCATCGCCGAGGTTTTGCTTGAGCTCGCATAGCCAGCGGCCCATTTCCTCGAAGGAATAGGGGTCCGTGATGTCGTAGCAGAGTACGCCCGCATTTGCGCCTGTGTATAAGAAAAGTATGAGCTTCAGAGGCTTTTATGGAAAGTTTTGCACAAATGTTTTCCGCCCATCCGTGAACAACACTGGCCGCATGAGTCGAACTTGAAGCGTACCTCTATAATATAGCTTTGATATCGATCTGAATCTCTCCTGCCCCGCGGTATCCCATATTTGCAGCCGTACTACCGTAGACGTGTCGATGTCCACCACTCTTTTAGTAAGAAATGATGCGCCTATCGTTGAAGTAGTTGTAGGAGGCGTAAATGCATTCTTCACATAGCGATGCACTAGGGATGTTTTCCCTACGCCCTGCGAACCCAAGACGACGATTTTAGCTTCGAGGCTGTTAGACATAGTGGCTGTGACTTCAGAGTTAATTATTCTGTAGGGTTTGCAGTGTCGGGCGGCTTTTGTATACCTGAGTCTAAGGGGCGTGTACGTCCACACTGGGAACTGGTGGCCCTAGGAGAGGCTGAGCGCAGAGCGGCAGCGCCACGATGGGGCCGACAGGTCCGTTTCGCAAGAGGGGAGAAACGAAGGTGCAATGCTGGGCACATAAGTTACCACTTGCATGGCTTGTAGTAGGTGGGATGTTGTCTGTAGCCAGACTTGGTGGGGATAGTGTTTCCGCGGGACGTAGTGAAGGGTGCGAGCCTCTGTCAACAGGCCCGAAGTCCGTGCATTCGGGTTGGTGATATTCTGGGAGTGACGGCCGTGATCCTAGCCGCCCCGGCCGATGAATGACCATGTGACAACTTCTTGGATCCTATCCCCAAGCCGACACAGAGAAGTAGCGTAGCCTGGTGCGTGCTAGTTAGTGTGTTAGTGTGTTAGTATATTAATTGGTATATCTAAGCCAAATGCTGTTCAGAGCGTCGTAAAAATTATGTAGTTGGTTCTTCTAGTCCTTAGCCTCTTCGCTGCTGGTTGGTCTTCCTCCCCGCGCCTTGCATGATTCAATGTGGGGAACAATTGCCCAGTGGGGAACTTTTGCATGCATAGGCCTGCCGTCATCACACATCCTCTCCTGGGAATAAGGATCCATTACCCGGATGAAATAAAAAAACCACAACCATTCCCCGACACTTTCCTGCTTCTCTCCAGCATCAGTTGACACTACTATCACTTTTAATCTCTGTCTTTCTACTCGGCCAGCTGTTGCTCTTGAGGCTCTCCGCCTTCACATCTACCGTCAGCTTGCCACCATGAACCACGACAGCAACAACACGCAACCACGTAAGCTCACGGGGGCCGAAGTCGCAAAGCACAACTCACGCGAATCATGTTGGGTCATCATCCATGGGCGTGCCTACAATGTAACCGAGTTCCTACCTGAGCATCCTGGTGGGCCTAGGATCATTCTCAAATACGCTGGCAAAGATGCCACTGACGAATATGAGCCGATCCACCCCCCGGACACGCTAGACAAGTACCTCAACAAGTCGAAGCATCTAGGAGAAGTGGACATGAAAACGGTTAAAAAAGAGGTAAAGAAGGAAGACCCAGATGAAGAAGAGCGGCAGGAAAGAATAAAGAGAATGCCAATCTTGGAACAATGCTATAACTTGATGGATTTCGAGGCGGTTGCCAAGAAAGTCATGAAGAAGACTGCGTGGGCTTACTATTCAAGTGGTGCGGATGATGAGATAGTAAGCTTTTCATTTACCCGAGGATTCTGCAGATGTTTATACTGATGTATGCTATAGACAATGCGAGAAAACCATTCCGCGTTCCACAAAATCTGGTTTCGCCCACGGATCCTCCAAGATGTCGAACACATCGATCTCTCTACTACCATGCTTGGTACAAAAGTTGATATTCCTTTTTACGTTACAGCCACCGCTCTCGGAAAGCTGGGGAACCCAGAGGGCGAAGTAATTCTCACACGCGGTGCAAGAAAGCATAACGTAATCCAGATGATTCCGACGCTCGCCTCCTGTTCTTTTGACGAGATAATAGATGCTGCAGAACCAGGGCAGGTTCAATGGCTGCAACTCTACGTCAACAAGAACCGTGATATTACCAAAAGCATTGTGCAGCACGCCGAGCGCCGCGGTTGCAGAGGTCTCTTCATCACAGTTGACGCACCTCAGCTCGGTCGCCGGGAAAAGGACATGCGTTCCAAATTTTCAGACGTTGGCTCCAACGTGCAATCAACGTCCGGTGAAGATGTTGACAGGAGTCAAGGCGCCGCTCGCGCAATCTCGTCGTTCATCGACCCTTCTCTCAGCTGGAAGGACATTCCATGGTTTCTTAGCATTACCAAGATGCCCATCATTCTCAAGGGCGTACAAAGAGTTGAAGATGTCATCCGTGCAATTGAAGTTGGTGTTCATGGCGTTGTCTTATCCAATCACGGTGGTCGCCAACTCGACTTCGCTCGCTCGGGCATCGAAGTTCTAGCTGAAGTGATGCCCGCACTCCGTGAACGCGGCTGGGAAAAGAAAATCGAGATATATGTCGATGGAGGAGTAAGGCGTGCCACTGACATTATTAAGGCTTTGTGTCTTGGTGCTAAAGGAGTCGGTATCGGACGACCGTTCTTATACGCAATGTCAGCGTACGGCTTGCCAGGCGTTGATAGAGCAATGAGTCTATTGCGACAAGAGATGGAGATGGATATGCGGTTGATCGGGTGTTCGAGCGTGGAGGAGCTCAATCCAACTTTGGTGGATACGAGGGGGTTGAGCATACATAACACAACCGTGCCAGTGGATACTTTAGGTTTAGGGGTCTACGACCCATTAGTCGGACCAAGAGAAAAAGCGAAACTATAAAGAGTAATTAAATTAGTAGATTTCAGTCTTGCAGGCACTCCGCCATTATTTGTATAAGGTGCGAATATGTTGATTAAGATCTGTTTTTAGTAATATTTGAATCGGGTAGTTTTGCCACGTGTAACGATTATATGTATTTGGCTTACCGAGTCATGCGCCGAGTTTCGAGGTTGAAGAGACGTACAATGTTCTGAATATTGCGAAGCCTATCTAGATAGCTCACTACGATTTGACTTTAAATGGCTGTGTTCTACCAGAAGTTTCTCTAAAAATATTCAAAAGAGGAAATCCGAAACATTAATATCACTTTATACTTTTTGAAGACGTTGGTATTCTAATGTATTGTGCTAAACAAGGCTTAAGGGCCAAGCGCCCGCCATCACCGACTTACAAAATACATCTTCATTGTGCAAAGGCATGCTTAATAAGCGAAATAATAGAACCAAAGGTACGTATAATAACTTCTCAAACCTAAGATCAAAGGAATTTTTGACCAACTCTTTTGAAGGCCGTGTTTTAGGAATAATCTACGATGTTGTGCTTAGTGTGCCAAGTGGATGGAGTTAACGGAGCCTCCAATATCAACTCCACGTGGAGTCTCCGCATATAGTTCCATAGAGGCTCTAGAGCCCCCAGAGTCTAAACCTAGTGGGGTTAAAGTGAGGAAAGTATGGTTCAAATTATCATAGATAACGGCTAAAAAAGTTTAAAATTAACATTCATACTATGGTCAAAAAAAGGTCAAAAAGACGTCATTTAACATCTTTTGTGAGTGACTAGTTAATAGGATCTACATAGAGCCTCTTACTAATTAGTGTGGAAACTGTAGAGCTCCACGCTCCACATATATTCAACTCGTGATCGCCACTCGGCCGACAGTAACTCCATCCACTTGGAACACTACTGGTCGTGCTTCCAGCGGCTGAATATACGATGGGCTATTTAGTGATGCCGTTGTAATGAGACACGAAAAATTGCTGGCCGCGGGAGTAGGTGCTCGCAGCGGATAATGCAATAAGCCAACTTTTCTATGCTCTAGCAAGCCAGCCGGGCTTATGAATAGGGATTTGCTTCACAATATGGCAACGAAGCAAACTACACACATAAAGATAAAATTGGCCAAGAGATATTTATTGGAATGCTACATGCTTTCATTTCTAGAAACCCTCTTTTTTTGCCGTCAGCAATTGAACGGGATAATGCTGAAACGCAATCAAAACGGCAATAAGCAAACCTATCGAAATGAAAACAATATGCTTGAACGCTGAACAGAAACAGCGGAAATGTCAATAACCAAAACCAGAATAGAAACAGGGGAACGCCTGGAACACCACGCTGAAACACAGAATACTCACGTTTGCGGACGTCAAGAACTATTGCAATATAATATACGTTGACGCCAAATTTTTTTCCCACGGCCCTACGTCTAAACATAGACTCTGTTCATTTTTCTCTGGGAACGAAAATAAAAGAATGCTGTTGTTAGCGTCTTCGCATCTAAACGTCCAGATGGTCATCGGCTTCTTTGATCGAGATACGAACAACCGCTGACCTGGAAGGCTCTTCAGTTGGTATAAGGCGACAAGTAGCTGGGGTCCGAACCAGGGTGGTATTCTTGTTTTGCCGCTTGAGGAAGGCTATTTGAAGAGCCCCAATGATGGCGACGAGAGTGCTAGCCCACCACGCGAGAGCGGTGAGGTTCATCTGGACTCCAATTCCATAAAGTAGACCGGCAATAGGGCTAGCAATCGTACGGCAAGCGGCACCAGTACTCGCAGCAAGGCCATTAATCTTCCCTAGTTGGGCCGGAGATGGAGAAGCTTCCTTTATGAGAATGAGGAAAAGAGGATACGCAAGGATGGAGAAGAAGTTACGAATGGTGAGACATGTATAAATGCCAGAATAGAGCAAACTCTGCGGCAACATGGCAAGGTACGGAACGACGAAGTAAACGACCGGATGACCAACGATAACAAGGATGAAAAGTCTCCAGACGCCTAGCCAAGCTGCCATGATGGGAAACACAACGGCCTGGATGAAAAGAGCAATGATGCCATTGAAGCTCATGATAATGCCAACCTGCTGGGTGGTTAATCCAAGGCCCCCAGCTAAAGAACACGGAAATGTTCGAAAGGCAGACATATAATCCGCCCGTGTGTCCTGGAAGAAAATCGGAAGGAGGTGGTCATAAGTCATCTTATAACCATGTCAGCAGCTGAGGTATAATCTGGGTAAATTCATTGAAGTTGGAACTTACAGAGTGGTAAGTAAAAATACCGAGCGCAGTGACTAACATAACTACTGATTTGGTAAAGATTATCTTATTTGGGTCAGAAGAAACGGATAAAGAACGCCCATCAGATTTGATATGCCAAGTCTCTTCTTTCTGAACGTCGATAGCATCGAAGGTCCCATAGGACTCGGTGGCTAAGTTTGCTGCGGCATGAGCTGTTGCCCCGGCAGTTGGCAGTAAAGGTGTTTCGGCCGTGGTGTGATCAAGATCCGCTGGAGTACTCCATGGTTGCATATCCGGGTGGGTTTCCTCGAGAAAGAGATAGCCGGCAATAATGGAACCAAAGAGCATGAGTGCGCAGATAAGATTTGGTAAAAGGTATGGAAATACCGAAAAAATGCCAGATGGAGGAAAGAGAGAAGGAAAATTCTTAGATGGATCCGCAAAGTAGCCGCCGATAGAAGCTAGAGCACCTTAGCACGGTGGACAACAATAAGAATTTTTGTCATGCTTACGTCCGACTATAGTCCCTACGGACCACGCAAATGGCATCACTGCATACGCTCGAGCTAAAACGGTTAGTAAAACTACCAAAGGTGTACCATGTCAATTCGCTCACGCTCATGTTCGGGTTTGGTAACCAGTTCTCCGACCATAGTCTGAATAACGCCAATGTTGCCATTTAGAACACCTCCAAGAGCTCGGCCGAGAAGAGCAATCCAAAAGTTGGGGGCGAATCCGACTACAAGGAGGGAGAGGAGAGTGCCGGCGCAGCCAAGTAGAAGCACTGGCTTTCTTCCAATTCGGTCTGAGAGACCACCCCAGTACATACTCGTGCATGCTTCGGCGAGAGCAAATGCAGAGATGAGGATACCCGCGTAGAAGGCGGCGTTAGCCTCATTGGTGACATTGTAATGTAGAACGAGTTTCCAGGCGTATGGGAAAAGGGAAGTTAGAGCTATAGGTTCTGCGACCCTAACTAGCGCTGTCGGTAGGCGAACGTTAGCAGGTGTTCAGATATTGCTGTTCCAGAGCAAGTGAGTTTCTTGCTAGGGCACAGCTGTCGAGGCCAACTGGCAGGTGAAAGGGTGGTTTTGAGATCAAGTCCGGCAATGGCCTGAGCTCTACAGCAGAAGGGGAGAAGAGGGTTGCTTCCGATGAGAAACATACCAAGGACGAAGAGCTGAGCAGTTGGAAATTTTGTTGTATCTCGAGGAGTTCTTGCTTGTGTGAGAAACATGATCCTTCAGCCTGGTATTGATCTTACGGATATGCCAACACGCAATAAGCAGGTCGTCTCTATGGACGATTGAGCTTATGTCTGCGTTTGGCCTGAAAGAAGGCCCAGGTATGAGAATAATTATGAAAGCGGGAGAAAGAGTGGTAGGAACTCAATGAACCAAAACAAATTGGAAGTGAGAGGTGGGAGGAGGAAGTTTTATCAAGGACGGCAGCCCAATTCCGATACCTCGCCGCCAAGGTCTTGAAGAGGGCTTGCACAGACCATATTGTCGAAGCTTTTCGAAAGTGGTCGGTTAACATCCCCACTTCATTCATTCCTTCCATCATGGTACGCTTGCGGTGGCCTGTCGGCCTGCTGCAACCGCCTTCCGCTGGTGCTATCGATAAGAGCCGGCCAATAGTGTCAATAGGATCAAGGCTCCGTGATCATACGTGTTCGCACTAGGTCCACCTCTCACCAGCGGAAGGGATACCCGGAAACGACGTAAATCAGTCAGGCAGCCCAGGACTATCTTCATTTCACTCTAAGTGAGCAGTGATCGCTTACCTAGCACGCCGATTCCATTAGCATCAGCAACGCTGAGTGGCTGACCAAGTCTTTCAAAAGGGTTAGAAGTATGCACCGTCCCGCTAGGCTCTCGAACTACTACTGTTCTGCAGATGCGCTGCCCTGCTCATAGGCTCGCACCGATGTCGGAAGCAATGTGCACGCCAGGTCCATGCTCCAACCCCGCTCTGTTTTATTGTGGCGAATCTAGGTGTCTGCAGCTAGACCAACTAGCTAATCAATTGCTCAATTAATTGACTTTCTAGGAGCATGAAGAGTGAGGCTGAGAATAAGGACTTGTCGGAAAGGCGCATTGTGCCTTCCCCTCTGTCCGGCCTGAAGCACATCCGCAGGGCGGTGATACAGTCCGTGCTCGCGACGATCGCCGTTTTCAATGGAAATCGATGTGGCCAGTCTGCAGATTGTGATGCTCGCTGCAAGTCCGACATCTGCTTGATAGTCTTGCTCCACACTGTAGACTTGTCCAATAATAAATACTCCCTCGCAACAAATTCCACTATAGTCCTAAAATTTTTCATCTACCCCTTCCAACGGTCCTACGGTTATCGGTAAGAGCCAGCCAATAGAATCAATAGGATCAAAGCCCCGTGATCATACGCGATTCTGGTGTTTGCGCACGGTCCAAATCTTAAAGGATTCCACCGTTGGAAGGGATACTCTAATAGGTCTTTATAATTACCATGCGGCGAGCAGGCGCATAGTAGAATTAGGTATCACACCGTGCCTGCAGGTCAGCTAGACTATGCTGAAAGGTCGGGCCTAATAGGCGAAACCTCCGCCTACTATGTTACGGACCTAATAACCAGAATGGACTGACCTTTTAACGTGATCTGACTGACCTGCGTCCTCAATCGTACCACCTGCACTCCACTATGAGGTGTAATATGAAGATCCGCATTTTTGGTGGAGATGAACAGGTGGAGTCGCCTGCGTATCACCGATGCTAACCGTCGAGCCGCATGTTTTTGCGTACGTCAGGGGGTCATTGACTGTTTTGAAAATTTAGAAGAGTTGTTTTTTGCCTTCTTACACTGACAGGAAAATTCCTATGCTTCGAAACATAGTATACGCAATACGTCACGAATTGGGCTGTAGTCGACGTTGACATTCCAACTGGTCTACGTAAACACCTGTATACCGGCTTTCTGTTGCTATCACATGCGTCTGTGGCGGGAACTTGATGTTGGCCCGAGCGTCTCAACGTCATCACCAAGACTTGTCGTCGTACTCTTGGGGCTTTGACATTCTCTACATTATCGACGTCCTCTATAAACAATACCTTCAATCTTACAAATTTTGCTTAACCTAGTCGCATTAAAACACCTTGCTTCTCAACCTGTTCATAACGCCAAGTTTCCTATCCTACCTACGTTCACATACGAAAATATCATCGCCTATTCCATACTACCCCTCAATCATGGCAAACACAGTGCACGTTGAGAACATCTCCATTCAGACGAGTAAGACAGATATACAAGAGTTCTTCAGTTTCTGGTAGCTCCCTGACATCTCAATTCTCAAAGTGCTATTCTAACCTCTTTAGCGGCAAAATTTCGTCACTGTCCGTTACCCCAACGGGCAATAACTCGCAATCTGCAACCGTAACCTTTGAGAAAGAGACCGCCGCCAAAACGGCACTCCTACTCGACAACACGCAACTTGGCTCTGCTCAGGTGCATGTCTCCCCCACCAAGTCCATCGACGAGCTCGCCGCTGGCCACACCACCGACGATACTAAAGACGCCTCCGGCCATGATGTCGAGCAAGAAGACAAACCGCGCAGCCGTATCGTCGCAGAGTACCTTGCACATGGCTACGTCATCTCAGACAAAGCAATCGAGCGAGCCATAGCGCTTGACCAACAGCACGGCATTAGTACTAGGTTCACTAATGCGCTAAAGAGCTTTGATGACCGTTTCAACGCCACCCAAAAAGCCCAGGCTGTTGACACAAAGTTTGGCGTGTCTAATAAAGCGGTCGCTGGATGGCGTGGTATGAATTCGTACTTTGAGAAGGCTCTTGGTACACCCACTGGCCAGAAGGTCAGACAATTCTACCAGACCGGGAATAAACAGGTAATTGATGTGCATAACGAGGCAAGGCACCTGGCGAATTTGAAGGGTGGCAAGTCACCAACAGCAACCGGCACGGCAGCTGGCCCTGCATCGGGAGAAAAGATGCCGAGCGTTGAGGAGGCAGGTGTCGAGCAATTGCCTGGCACTGACAGGACCACATGTAACTGCGGCTCGGTGGCCGAGAAGTGTCCGTGCCCGCCAGGAAAATGTGCGTGCAGCAGCTGCGCGAGGAACGCAGATGAGGCCCCTGGCGAAAAGACTGCAGCTTCGACTTCTGTTTAAACGGGTTGAACGGATGAACCTATCTCGATTACTCGCTAGTTGTATGTTTAGGCGACTTTGAGCTAATACGTTAGGAGTGGGGGGTTCAGTTTAGGTAGGATAGTTCAAGGGTCTCTTAGCAATAACGATGGGACGGTGTAGGTGGATACTCTAGTTATTTCTGTAGCCCACAACGAACTTAAGGCATTCGACTGTTAGCTGTGTTGTCACTTTGATATTTCCAATATCTTTTCTTAAAGCTAGAAGAATATTAACCCAAGCGATATACGCTTTGAAGGGGACTGCTCTATTGCCTGATGTGACATCATTTTACTAATCCCACTACTTCTTTGTTAGTATTTATCTCCCCCACTACAAATCCTATAATCTTTAAAGCTTCCGGGATCTCTCCATTAGAACTTCCCGTTACTACGCCTTGGATCGCTTAAGGCCTCAGGTCTCAACTGCCTCTTCCTCTAGGGCATTTCCACTAATGGGGCTTTCTTTACGCTGTTAATATTTAGGAGGTACCTAGGTCGCTCCCTAATAATGTGTAAAATAGATTATAGTTATACAACTACCATATAATTAAAGGTTACTACTATTCATGTGAGGTGAGATATCCCTAAGCACGTTGAAATTGGTCCTAAACTTATCGATAAGAAGTAGCGGTGGAAGGCCGGACCTCTTTGATCTACAGTACAGTCATCACCGAAATATCGGTACTGTCTGTTGCAAAAGATCGGAAACTCGCTTAGGACGCGAAAGAGCCGCATCGCCCCCCACCAAAATTTGTATGAGGGGTAATTCTTTTAATTTTAACCACTATAATTAAAGTTATTATGGGTCGTCGCCTTCTAGATAAAATTATTTATAGAATTAGGATTTGTATTAAAGCTGGTGAGGCGGTATTGGCTATTACGGAGGCTGTGAAGGTGGCTAAGAAGACGATTTATAAGATGTAATTGAGCCTTAATTAATATATATAGAGATAAGGTTTTCCAGGGGGAGACCCCCTGGGACCCCCCTATATAGAGCTTTTGCTTAATTTAGAAGTAGTAGTAAGATTAAGGCGCCTTAGTTACTGCTAGGTAAGGATCTACTATAGTAACTAAGGCGCCCTACTTAAGCTAGGCTTAAGGATTATATTGGTTACGAATCTAGTATATATTTAGACTACAGAGCTTTAATATAGAGCCCTCTACGTAGGATCTAATATAGTAGATTATAATTCTAATTTAAAGCTTTATATACTAAATATTTTTAATACCTAATAACTAAATCGCCGTATAGCTGAAATTAAAGTAAGTCTACTACCCTAACTTAATTAAATACGCGTATAGGAAGAGATATAACTATATATAGAGGCGTCTAATATAATTAAATAACCATATTATTGCCCACCTAGTTTGGACGTATAATAATGTAATAGCTTAGCGCCAAGTAATAGGAGGGGGGAGAAAGAGGAGGAGATTAGGGGTGGCTCGGCCACTACAAGAAGGTCATAATATTAGTATAGTATTAAACTTTAAAAATCGTATCCCGGGAGCTTAATCGATAACCCCTATATAAAACGTTAATAACATTTAATTATAGAGCTTTAAACTAGTAGATCTCCTAGGAATACCTATTATAAGTAGCTCTAAGTATAAAATCTAGAATATTTAGTAGTAGTATAAGTGTTGGAACCACGGTAGGGGGGGTTTTAGTCTCAATCGATTTTCTTCTCCTCTTCCCTACTTCTATAGGTAGAATTTGGTGGATCTTCTAAGCTCGCTTAGCTTACGTAGTTAACCTAATTGGTTATAAGCAACCGTGTCTACTATATTATAGAACCTTATTTAGACACTGGCAATAACTAGGAAATAAGAGAGAGAATAAAATGATATTAGTAAATGAGTCCGTAGTCTCTATCCCTCTCCTTCTACAAATTCGGTCCAAAACGCCTCCGCCTTAGGGTCGCCGTAATAGCTAGGACAGGGTTCTATATTAAGGTAGAAGTTAGAAGCTCCAAACCTCGCTATAAAGGTATCCCCTTAGTTATCGTCGTCGTCGTCATTATAAGTATCGCCGTTGCTGCCCTCAAAATCGGAGATGTATTGACGTATTCTTTAGTCCCTTTCTTCCTTTATATGGTTCGTAGACTAATATCTAGATTTACTGTATATAAAGCACTTTTTGCCCTTATTGCAGTATTAACGATTAGGGGGGTAATGTTGTTAGTTAGGGGAGTAGCATCGTTAGTTAGAGGAGTGGTATCGTCGGTTGGTATAGAATAATTTAATCTCTAGTTCTTATTTACCGTACGTCGCAATTAAGGATTTAATATCGCTAATAAGGCCGGTAAGGGTAGTAGCGGGTCAAAAGCAGGCTGGTTTACAAGCTGGTACGTCTTAGCACGCAGTAAGGAGCTTATTATAGAATGTTATGTCATTTTAGAGGTCCTTTGCTAACCCACGTTATAGCTGCCATATCTCGTCAATTAATATCTAAAATGCTTGGCCTGTATTAAGTCCTTTTTAAGCAGTAACTTATTTAAACGTAATTGCATTCCACTTTAATAGGATATCGCGTTTGTATTCGTCGCCTTTAAAGTATAATTTAAGGCCTGTGCATACATTCTTAAGAAGGTTGAGATCTTTAAGGTGGGTAAAGTAGTATTTAAGGGTAAGGCCGCGGAGTATAGTTGGAATAGTAATAATATAGGCCTGCTTAGGGGCGCCGGCTCGGAGGTAGTAGTTTTGGAAGATCTTAAACTTAAAATCGAAGTTATCTTGTTCGCTAGAGTATTTAACTTCGTCCGTATAGAGCTTAGCTAAGTTGGTAATCTCTCTTCTAAAGCTTCCTTATAGGGCAAGCTGGTCTATAGCTTGGGTAATTTATGCTAAAGTTGGGGGGGTAGTTGCTGGGGTTGGCTGAATAATTTGAACGGGGGGAGGTGTTAGTGATAGTAGAGCTAGGGTAGGGTCGTCGGTAGGGTCGTTGGTAGGGCCGTCGGTAGGGCCGTCGGTAGGGTCGTTAGTAGGGTCGTCAGTAGGCCATTTTAAGGGAGTTGGTTTGTAAATAGCTCCTAGAAGTGATGAACTGGATTTGAGGATAAAAGAATAAATGAAGCTATGGAATCTAACTATAAGGAATATAGGCCTTAATATAGGCCTATATCTACGGGGTCCGGGGTGACTACTACGGATACTGAAGTAGTTGCTGCGGAGACCGAATAAGAAGGGACTCTGCTTATGTAAGCAGGAAACGCATATAGAGGACTCCTCTAGTACTATCGTTATACCCCCTAGTGCTCTACTAAAACAGAAGCAGATCCTTCCTAAATTAGTGTTAAACTTATTTATATATAAAAGAAACACCTTGTAATCCTCCGAGTGTATTATAGGTCCTATTTAACCTCTCCCTAAGCTATAATCGATCACCTATTATCATTTCTATCCCCTATTTAAAAGTTGTCAGCATTAGTTAGAGTTGTTAAATAGCGTACCCTCTAAGGTTTTGCCGACCTGTGTACGATTTCCTACTTAGGTTTAATGTCTATGTCGCATTAAACAAGGCCTAGCTGCTTAACGAAGTTCCTAAACTAAGTTATTAATAGTGGCTTCGTAAGACCGTCTGCCACCATACTGCTTATAGAAACGTGCTGTAGGTAGATTACGCCGCTTTAAACCTTGTTATAAATATAGTGCCAGTATAGCTTAAAGTGCTTAGTACGCGCGTGGTAGTCGTCGCTTTTAGCAAGGCTTATAGCTGGTTAATTATTGCCATATAAATATATCGGTAGTAGATCCTTTCTAGTGTAGCCCAAATTAGTAAGCAATTAACGGAGCCATAAGGCTTCCTTAGCCGCATACGTCATCGCTACGTACTTAGCCTTTGTAGTAGAGGTTGTAAAAATTGACTGCTTACTTAATTTATGTAAAACTAGGCTACCTGCTAGCTTGTAGATATAGCTAGAAGTTAACTTCCTGTTAACCGCATCTGCGAATACTGCATCGCTATAGCCGTATAGTTATAGGTCAGGTATATTACCTAGTGCGCTTCCGCTATACTCCCTATTATAATTAGGGGTAGTATAGTCCGTAGCTAACGCCTTAGCGAAGGCTTTTGGAGGTGGCTGCTGCCCTTAGGGTAAGCCGAACTCTATACCTAAGTTAATCGTCCCTACGTAGTAGGCGAGTATCTATATCGCGGCGTCTATATATAGTTTGGTAGGGTTATATAGGAACTAATAGAGCTTCTCTATAGCCTAGGCTATATTAGGCCGAGTCCAATTGCATAGATATAGTAGAGAGCCTATTAGCGATTGGTACCGTTTTACCAGCTTTGGTGGAGCTTAATCCTTAAGCTCGCGTGGCTTAAAGTTTACTATAGATGGGTAGATTGGTATAAAGGCCGGTGCGCAGTCTTCTATATAGAATATATATAGGATCTTCCTAATATAGGCGTCCTATACTAGTCGAATTAATCGCGCCTGGCGGTTCCTTATAATTTAAATACCTAGATAGTACGTAATTAGGCCTAAGTCTCTTACTTTATACTTGTTCCTAAGTGCTTTTTTAAGCAGTTTAATCGTCCGTATATCTTATCCAATTAAGATAAAATTATTGACGTAAACAATAATAATTTGGCCGCTTTGCTGGCTGATAAAGACGTATAGGTTAGCTGGAATTGGCATGTATTTAAGGGTGATAAGGAAGCTCTTGAGCTCCTTATACTAAAGACGTGGGGCCTATTTGAGACCGTAGAGAGCCTTAAGCAGTAGGCCCACGAAAGCAACGCCGTCCTTTTAATACTAGCGGTATCCTTCTGGTAGCTAAATATAGATATTCTTGCGGTTAAGCTTCCTATTGAGGAAGGCCGTGATTATGTTTAAGTGCTTGCACTCTAGATTATATGCGGCAACTAAGGCTATTAGTAGCTTAAATATACTAGGTCGAACGACGCTTGCGAATGTGTCGCCGTAGTTAATTCCTGGGCGCTGCTTATCACCGCATAATATTAGCCGTGCTTTCTATCTAAATAGGACGTTGTTCTTATCGAATTTGTATATAAAGACCTATTTAACGGGTAGAGCCTTAGCTCTAGGTGGAAGTTTGACGATCTTAAATAAGATATTAACTATTTAAGACTCCCATTTCTTATCCGCCGCTACCTTCCACTCCTTCTTAAATATTAAATTAATGGCTTCCTTCTAGTTACGAGGTTCCAGAGGTAGTCCTTTAGTTATTCTTGTCCACTAAGGCTGTAATAGAGCACTTGTGAACGTATAAGCGAAGGACGGGGTAAGGTAGGTGGCCTTTATGGCCGGCTCCTTCCTTCTAGTTCTATAGAGTACGCTATAGTTAAGCTATAGCTTTAACCGTGTACGAGTGTTCGCTATAGGTTTAGGTTCCTTATTTAAGTACTTAGTTAGAATCTATTTTAGATCCTCCTGGTAGATGTCCCTTAGGGGAGTCGCTTCCTAACGGAGGTGTCCTCCTAGATTAGGAAGCTCTTGCTAGTCAAGACCTGCCTATTTGTTGTTAGTGAGAGGAGGTTGATTAAGCTATAGTGCGATATTATGATCGCCAGAGGCACCCCCCGACTAAGAGTTACCCCCCGACTGCGAGGCCCGAGAGTCCTAGTCTGCCTCCTGCGGTGACTAAGAAGCCTTACTTCCTTCCTATAATAACTGAGAAGCCTCGCTTTTTTCCTACGGTGACTAAGAGACCTCTAGTGCAGTGTCTTTGGTAGGAAGTTCCTTAAGTGGTATCTAGTAGATATTATTGTCGCTACCTTCTTCCTCACTAATTAGTGTAGTAAGAAAGGTTCCTGATTTGTTAAAGGTGACGCTGCTTAATTAAACAACCCTATTCTTATAAGGTAGATAAACGCGGTATATATATAAACCTTTATAGCCAACCAATCGTCCTTTCTAAGCTCTTATAATAAACTTATTACCCTACTACCACTAAGGGTCTTTTTTATTAATGTGGACGTAGGCGGGACAGCTATAGATCTTTTAGTTAGCGTATATGATTGTAGAATTAGTGTCTCCTAGGGTAAGGGCTATTGCTTAAGCGGGCGGAGCTTTGTCCTTATTAACTAATATAGGCAATATATTAAGCCCGTGTATAGCTACCTTAGCAACTTCGGGCTAGAGCTTTAGTAGTAATTAAGTCTTAATTAATATCACCCTAACCCTTTCTTTAACTAGGTGGTTGGCCTTCTCTGCTATTCTATTTTAGTGTATAGTATACGGGGTAAAGGCCTTAGTAACTATGCCTTTGTTCTTAAAGAAATCGGTTATATCCTTACTAAACTACTTAGCGGCTCCATCTAATCGGAAGCAGCTAATTGTTATCCCTGTTTGAGTCTTAATTATATAGATAAACTACTTTAAGGTAGAGGCCGCGGAGCCTCTATTTAATATATAGTAGATCCATCTAAAGCGTGTTTGGTTATTAGTAAATAGTACCTAGTACTTCTCTCCGTAAAGACCTTTGTGTTTTAATGGCCTAACTATATTAACGTGCACCTTTTTAAATATGCAATTGCTGTGTCGTTAAGGGCGTCTTAATATTTGCTTCTTGGCCTTTCTGAGGTAACAGTCCTTGCAGTGAAATGGCTTATCCTTAGTGACTATAATCCCCTTTATACTTCTAGCTAGTTAACGTATTTAGTTAAGAGGAAGATATTATAGTCTCTTGTGCTAAGTCTCTATAGTAGCTTTGGTAAGCACGCCTTTCTTATAAAGGCGCGATCGTGTAGTAGCCAGAGCTATTGCGAAAGGAACCTCCGTAGGGTTGTCTATTAGTATAAATGTATTAAGTCCGTTGACGTATAGGATATAGGCTATTTCCGCCCGGTTTTTAACGAAGTTAATCGTATTATAGAGACTGTTAAAGAACGCGCCTTTCCCCTATAGAATATTAAGCGAGACGACATTTGTAAAGAAGTCAGGACAGTGATATACTTTGGTGAATATAATTGTATAGGCTAAGTGGTTAGTTTGGGTAACTGTGAGCTTAACTAATTTAACGCTAATAGCCTTTATTAGGCCTCCTCCTGTCTAGATTTAGAGAGGTTTAATTTCCTTATACTGCACGAACTTCTTAATGTTGTTACCTATGTAAATATTCAAGTAACTGTCGGCTATCTAGGAGTCCTTAATATTCGTTTTTAAAGCCATAGCTACTAGCCTAATGGCCTGCGTAGTAAAGATCCCTCTGGTTGCCGAATTGGTAGCTTAAGAGGGGCGATTGGATGTCCCCTTGGAGGCCTTATTAGTAGTTGTTAAGGCTACTCCGTTACCTAAGCGCGGTTGTCTCTCTCCAGGTCTCCACCATTCGGGCCTTAGGTGGGGGTGCTTTATTTAGTAATCGTCCTCGCCACCTAGATAATCTAGCTTGCACTATCTATATTTGTTTAAAGTATCCTTGGCAGAGCCTTAATTGCCTGATGAGGCACCACGGCCGGCTCCCCCACCTCTGCCGCGACTATTGCCGCGATTACGACTATTGCCGTGTCCTCGGCCGGTTTGGTTATTCGAACGTGAGTTACCTGGTGGCTTATTGACCGAGGCGAAGCTCTTAAGTGAGTCCTTCTGCTAAGCCTCGTTGGTGAGGTTAGCGATTAATTGGAGCAGTGAAATTGTGTGGCTGTTGTGAATCTTATTATGTTGGATTTGAGCCTATATAGGGAAGTGTTCGTTAACGGCGTTGATGAATTGATAGTTAATGATCTTGTTATCTAGGGCAAGCTTTACCTACTTAACTCCTTAAACCGCTTCTTGGTAACGGCTTAAGAAAGTAGTGACTGCTTGGTTTGATTGAAAATGGAGCTTAATAAAAGTCTCCTATATATTGGCCTTATAGATTAAGCCATGGGCCTTAAACGTCTGCTTAAGGTAATTAATGTAGTCCTTTACCGTCTGCTTATGTTCTAAGGCAGTAAGGATCTTATTGTTGATTATACCAAGGATAACTAAACAGACTTTACCGTCTTCCTTGCTGTACTATTTGAACTCCTTATCGTACTCGTAGGAGAGTGCCTTATTAGCTGAGCGAATTAAATTATTAGTATCTGCAATAATTTAAGACCTCTTAAGGATCTTGTCTTGCTCCTCCTTGTCGGCGTCCTTTAGTACTTAATTAATAGATATCGTAGGTTTTTCTTCCTAGAGCTTTGGGTAGAGGGGTGGGCCTGTATCTTCCCGAATGATATATAGAAGGCCCTTACTACGTAGGTACGTGCTGAGCTGCGTTTAATATTGGGTCCAATTTAAACCGTCTTTCTTAAGGCGTTGAATGCCTGGATAGTCTTTACCTATGGCGACGCGTAAGTAAATGAATTTAACGCGTAAATACACGAACTTAACGCGTAGATTTAATAATAAGAAATGATATAGAGTAGTAAGGAATAACCTAGCACGGGTGTAGTAACCCTTAATATAACCTATGGTAAGGTGTCAATCTTCTGACGTTGTAGCTTGGTAGTAACGAGTGCTTATAACCTAATGAACTGGATCTGAGGATAAAAGAATGAATGAAGCTATGGAATCTAACTATAAGGAATATAGGCCTTGATATAGGCCTATATCTACGGGGTTCGGGGTAACTACTACGGATACCGAAGTAGTTGCTGCGGAGACTGAATAAGAAGGGACTCTGCTTATGTAAGCAGGAAATGTATGTGGAGGACTCCTCCAGTACCATCGTCAAGAAGGCCGTCTGTAATTGACTTCCTTGCCTCCTTCCGTATATATACCCTATTTTCACGGAGGTAATCCCTAATCTCCTTTAATCGATCCTTGCCAAGGTCATTAAGTATATCCTTTGTAAATGACTTAAAATCGTTAATAAAGCTCTCCTATAAGTCGAATCCCTTTTATCCCTTCTTCTTGTATATCGATAAACGCCAATCAATAAATGCCTTAACTTTCTTAATATCGGTTGCGGTCGCGTTAATTTCAGTTTTCTATTTTTCGGTATCTATCGCGGAGGTAGATTTTTCGGTATTCATCGCGGAGGTAGCCATCTTTTGGTTCCGCAGTTAATTTAATAGTTGGACTAAAAGCGTGGAAATAACCACAAACTAATTGTTCTAAAGGCGTAATAGACGTAGGTCAGAAGCGCGAGGAACCTCACAAACTGGCCTTTAGGCTTAGCAAGCAATACCTTAATTCTTAGCCTTCGACGAGAGGTCTAGAGAATTAGACAGTGCCTCTCTTCGTTATACCTTACTGATCTGTGCGGTACTGATTAGTGTTGGAACTATAGTAGGGGGGGTTTTAGTCTTAATTAATTTTCTTCTCCTCTTCCCTACTTCTATAGGTGGAATTTGGTGGATCTTCTGAGCTCGCTTAGCTTATGTAGTTAACCTAATTGGTTATAAGCAACTGTGTCTACTATATTATAGAACCTTATTTAGATAATAAGTATAGGACGGGGGTATATATTTGCGTTCCCAAATATTATTATATAACACAATTTTTAGGTAACAAAAACCGCCGTTAATATTACTTAACTAACACCTACTGGAGGTTCCTCCGTCCTTCCTATCTCCTCCCTTACCCGTCTTCTCGTCTAATACTATCTATATTACTATATTAACTAATAGATCCCTTAGTAGAGACTAAGGAGGAGTATTAGAGCGCCTCTAGCTCTTATAAGGAAGAAGAAAAAAAAGAGAGGAAGGTATAGAGGAGGGAGTATTTATAGATAGGAGGAGGCCTATAAATAGGAGATTAGGCAGCTATAATATAGACATTAACATTGCTTAACTAATACCTACTAGACGCCCCTCCGTTCTTCCTATCTCCTCTCTTACCTATCTCCTTATTAGATGCTATTTATATCGCTACGCTAACTAATAGATTCTATAACCGACTACCGGACCTTATATATTACCCTATTTCTATAACGGAACCTTATAACAAGTACTACGGTGGGTCCTGTTATTAGGCTAGGTGTATAGGTAATGCGTAAAGTTAACAACGTAATAATAACTAGTAGAGTGGTTGCCCAACAGATTAACTCCAATTGTATTCTAAGAATTACTATAAGAAAGGAACTATCTAGGTAGGGATTAAGGGTCCTTAAATACACAACCGTACTCCTATAAAATCCTTTTTGTACGTAATATATGTGATATACGTAATATATATAACGTTCCTCCCGTACCTCGCGTATCTTATATATTACATTATATAACCTTAGTTACTATTCCTCGTTATATAGTTCTACCGGCTCTATTCTAGACCGTACCTATATTAACCAACTAGCTTCTTCCAACTTTTCTCCAAGTAGTTATACCATCGTACTTAAAGCGTCCGTAATATTATCTCCCTCCTCTTTATCTTCGTTCTTAAAGATTCCTATTATCTTTAAGTTGTTTACTAAAGGTGTAATATCCGTTTAATTAATTTGGTTAATATTATTACTTATAATACCTTTAAAGGTTTCTAAGCCTCCTTCTTCTTTATAGGTGCAGCGGCGTGCTCGCACTGTTGCTTTAATACTATTACTAGGTAAAATTATACCATCTCCGTATTCTCGTTATGCTAAAGAGGGATTAGTCTATATTACGCTGGCGAGTCCTTCATCTTAGTAACCCTCTTCTTATTTAGAGTGCACTAAAGCGAATATTTATTTGTCTTATAACGTTCGCTCTATATCTAACGCTAAGTGTGCGCATCCTATAACTCTTAATAGTTATTAAGTTCCCTAAGTAATTTGTTATAGGGTCTTGTGTTTAATCTGCTACTGCGAAACTTAATAGTGAGCTTTTAAGCGCCCTAGATGAATTATGTTATTTGCGGGAAGTAGAGCAAGAGGCTGCAGCTACTTAATAGCGTGCCCTTAAAGCTCGTCTTTCTGCTTCTACTCGTCTTCTTCGTCTTAAGAAGGTTTGTAAGAAGGTTCGTTTTAAGGAGTAGAAACTTATAAAACAAGGTCTACAGGAACTTAATAATAAAAGAACGGATTCTCTTTTAATAGCGAAGGAAATAACTCCAAGTAGTTCGGCAATCGCTTTTCCTAGGTCCCCCTTAGGTGACTCGTTTTTTAGTAATCCTTCCTTAATATTACCTAACCTATTCTCTTCTGATACTCCTATACCTTTCTTATAGCGTTCTTTAAATTCTCTAGTGGTTCCTAGGTAGTCTTATTATAGCCTATCTACTTAACCTCATACTATGTTTTATCGTTAATATCCTCATAACTAACGATCTTTAAAACTTGCTATTTATCTTCTTCTTGTCCTTTATATATGTCTGCTTCGTAAACCAGTGGCTTAATATTCCCGTATGCTAGCTCTAGTATTACGATATATTATATAGGGTAGATCTTTATTTTAGCTAGTAGGTTTAACTTAAATATAACCGGTAAAATCCTCTAACTGATTTTAAAAGGTCCTAGTCTAATATGGTCCAACTTCTTACTTAATCGTTAACTCTTGAAATTTTTATATAGTAGCTATACTTTATCTCCCTCCTTAAGATCTGGTCCCTTAGATCTCTTAGCATCATAGTATTTCTTTATTCTTTGCTGTACTACCTTAGCTGTTTCCGTAAGGTTCTTATAAAGATTTATTAATGTCTCTATCCTTTACTTAGCTGTGCTACTTATCTTCTTTACTTAACGTGGTAATAGTAATATTCTTGGCTCATATCCATAATTCGCCTTAAATGGTAACGTACCTATTCCTTCTTGTGGTGTTGCATTATATACAAACTATATAACTGGTAATAATAATACCCAATTATTCTGTGCGTAATTAATATAATGCCTTAGATACTATTCTAGTGTCTAATTTAATCTTTCTATTTAACCGTCTGTCTACGAATAATATACGGTAGAAGTTGCTGCTCGAACTCCTTGCTCTACTAAGAATACCTCCTAGAATGCTGCTATAAATCTTAGATCTCTATCCGATATGATTTTGCTTAGTGCTCTATGTCTTATAAATACTTCTTTAATATAGATTCTAGCGATATCTTCCGCTAATATTTCTTCTGTGCATGCTATAAAGTATCCCCACTTTATAAGCTTATCTACTATCACTAAGATCGCATTATAATCTTGTCCTATAATAGGATCTCTTAATTTTAGTAACTTTATAATAAAGTCCTATAATATAACCTCCTATGGTCTCTCTGGTATTTTAATAGGTTGTAGCCCTCCGTATAGCTTATACCTTATTAGTTTATTCCTTTAGCAATCTAGACACTCCTTAGTGACCTTTTTAGCTATCCTCTAGATTCCGTCAATGATGTACTCCTCCTAGAGTCTTAATACTAAGCCTGTAGCTCCGTTATGTCCTTAAGTTAGTCCTTTATGGAAATCTTCCATAAATTGCTCTGCTATGCTTCTTAGGATGTACTTTACTTCTTGGTTTTCGTATATATCCGTCTATAGATCTTCTAGCTATACTTCTAGAATTCTTTGTGCCTAAAAGCCTTCTAGTGACTTATAGATTTTCTCTGGTTCTTCCTAAGTTACTATAATTTTTGGATAATTATACCTAATTAACCCATCTGTATCTTTTCGCAGTAAAGCCCCTAATGGCTTTTTATTATTTTATAGTTTAGCTTTTTAACTTAGAGTATTTGCTCTTATGTTGTCCGTACCCTTAGTATACTAAATCTTAAAATGGTATTTTATAAGCATCTCTGCCCATCTAACCTGTCTTTGGTTAAGTTCCTTTATTATTAGGAATCCTATTAAGTTCTTATAATCCGTCTTAACTATAAATAGTTTTTCTATGCCTTGCAAGAATGCTCTTTATTTCTTTAGTGCTGCAACTATACCTAATAACTCCTTATTATAGATGTCATAGTTCAGTTCCGGTAGTATTATCTTCCAACTATAGTATGCCACTGGGTGCCATCTATCTGGATGCTTTTGTATAAAGTATGCCCCTAGTATAAAGTCTGATGTATCTATCTTAACAACTATCTCTAGACCTGGTTGATAGATCTTAAGAACTGGCTCCTAGGTAAATAACCTTTTAACTTCCTTAAATAGTTCTTATTATTCCTCTCCCCATGCCTATAGTTCTTCTTTCTTTATTAATTGCGTAAATAGCTTAATGTCCTTTAACTATTGCGCTATAAACCTTCTACAGTAATTGCAAAACCCTAGAAACGATCTTAACTGCGTAACGTTCTCTAGTTCTTGCTAATTTACTATAGCCTTAATCTTTTTTGGATCTATGCTAAGTTGGCCTAGTTTAATAATAAATCCAACAAAATCCGTCTTCCTAGTAAAGAACTTGTATTTCTTAATTGCTACTAGCATCTGTTCTTCTTATAGTCTCTTTAAGACCTATTTAATATATTCCCCGTGTTCTTCCTTACTTATTAAGTAGATAATAATGTTGTTAAGGTATACCATAACAAATTCATCTAAGTGTTCTCCTAATATATTGTTGATTCGCTTCTGGAATGTTGCTAGTGCGTTTATAAGCCTAAATTGCATAACTAATGGTTTATATAGTCCTTCTTTTGACCTAAAAGCTGCCTTTTATTTATTGCCTTCCTTAATTCTAATCTGATAGTATACCTATCTTAGATCTATCTTTATAAAGATTCGCGTGTTACCTATCCTGTCTTAGATCTCGCTAATTAAGGGTAAAGGATACCTATCCTTCCTAGTAATACTGTTTAACTACCTATAGTTAATACACAGCCTTAGCTTGCCATTTTTCTTTAGGACGAATAATACTGGATAACCTACTAATGACTGTGATGGTTTGATATATCCCTTTTATAAGTTCTCCTAGATAAACTCTTTTAATGCTCTACCTTCCTCTTCGGTAAGCTTATAGATTAGAAAGAACCTTAGACTTATTCCTGGTTCCAATTCTATCTTATAGTCCTATACTGCATACTTTAACAGCTTTTTACTTTCTGGTGACTATAGTTTCTTGCTATACTTGTAGTATCTCTTTGGTATATAGCTCAGTCCTTTTTTTATTTTCTCGTAGGTCGCTCCTACTTAGTATTATACTAACTTGGCTTGTTGTCGCACTTTGCGGCGTTAAGTATCTCTGATATCGACCTGACCTGTGATCTAATCGATCTTTAGATTATACTTCTGTAACTAAGGCATTCCTAATATTACCTTGTCCTTCCCTAATGGTAGGATATTAAAAGACATCCGAATTTATTTTCCTTTAATAGTTAACTAAATAGGTCCTGTTTTGAGATTGATGATACTGTCTCTATAGGCTATTGGATCTCCTAAAATTGTTACTAATAAATATAGGTGCTCCTTTCTTCTGTATAGTAGTCCTATTTTTTTAACTGCTGCTAGTAAGATATAGTTTTTTATTGCTTTACTATCTATTAGTGCTTCAAACTGTTAATCTTGCCATTTAACTCGTAAATCTAGGTGTCTTCCTCGAATTCCTTTAAGGGTCTAAGGCTCTACTATTGGCTCCCTCTAATCCTATAGGCCTCTACTTTTCCTAACTGTTAGCTACTAGATCCTGTTTATACTTAGTCTAACTTAGGCTAATACTTAGTTCGCTTTTTATTCTTAATATGCTATAAACAGGTATTCTTTAGACATTCCCACCACTGTTATCCATCTAGGTATTCTTCCGTAAGGAATCTTCCTGGTTAAAGTATTAAGTCCCCTTATTCTTAAACTTCTACTAGGTGCTAACTATATATATACTTAGCGTTTTGGTATTTCGCCTCGTCCGTTATTTAATATATCCTTATTAGATACTTCCGATTTTTATCCTTTAGTGCTTTATATATATTACACGCATCATCCACATATACTATCTATGATAGTATATAATATGCTAGGTGTCTTAGGTTAACTCTTAGCTCGTCTTCGTCCTTAAGTTTAAACCTTTCTTATATTAATCTAAGCGTTACAATTTTATTCGTAGGTACTAAGATTCGTCTTTCGCTTCTCCAGTCCTCTAATTGCTCCTTTAGATCCTTTGATGTTATAATTAAGGCTCCTTTAATATAAGTTATAGCCTTTTCCGTGATCAGGTGGTCTTAGACAACTTTTTTATCTAGCTATATATAGAAATCTTCCTACTCGTTATTATGTCGCTGCCTATACCACTTTTAGTATAGCTACTTAAGTATATATGCTCTATCCGTAAGGAAGTATCTTCTTATTACTATATTATGATAGCCTTTTATATATTGTTCCTTGAACCTAGTTAGAATCCCTAGATCCTCTTCTTATTCCAGTTTAGTAAGCCACTTAGCTCTTAGTATGCCTGCTCTTAGCCTATTAGTGATTCTTTATACTAGCGCTCTGTCCCTTATACGACCTAGTAAACTAGATCTCTTATTTAGTTTCTACTCTTACCATGAGGTAATTCTCGCTCTAAATTCCTCTATAGTTTCTTTTTTTTCGCGTCTTATAAGTAGATCCTTAAAGTCTTTATACTTCTTAATCTTAATATTAACTTTTTAATCTTTAGGCTGAACACTATATTTAACTAGTAAGTCCTTTAGGTCTATATATCTGTCTCTTAGCCTAACTACTGCCTAGATTGTAGATTCTCTAATCTATAAAGAAGCCTCTTGCCTCTTGCCTATAGGTGTCCTTATTTATACTCTAAATTCTTAGTCCCTTAAATTCTTTAATCCTAAGCTTGCTTCTAACTTAAGCTTGGCTCCCGCCTTAGTCTAACTAGGTGTCCGTAGTGTTCTTATCTTGTCTTAAGAGTCTTAAATCTTATCTATCTCGTCTTAAGAATTTAATGCCTGTGGGAAACTCTATCCTGAGCTCATTCGTATGTTCCTAAACTAAGCTGCTGCCCTACTCTATTGGTTTTCGTCCGTTATAGGTCCTTAGGTGTGCCTTATCTCGTCTTAAGAATCTTAGTTGTCTTTTATCTCGTCTTAAGAATTTTAAGCCTTTGGCCTTTTGCCTTTATTAAGTAGTAAATTAGCACTAGCAGTCGTCTGCTTGTTTGGTCTTTATAAGACGCTCTTCCTGCCGTTTTATAAAGCAATGGATGCCGTATTTAACGGTGTTATAATACCCGTTATTAAACCTTACTCTATAGCGGTCTTAGTCTCTACCTCTAATGCTAATATCTTAAGATCTTCTTTCTTAATATTGCTGAATGGATTTTTCCCGAAGTCCCTTTCTAAGTACTGCCTTATCAACACTGTACTAAAAGTTACTGTTAGATCTTCGTCGCATTCGTAGAGCCTATCTTACTCTTTATAGTCTTAGGTAGCTCTTAGTTTCTCTAAACTAGGTTCTTATAGCTAATAGCTTGCGCTATACTTAGCGTCTTTATGAATTTGGTACGCGTTATTGTAATAAAACGTAAAGTAGTTAATTAAACAATCCTTTATTCCTCGCAGTGCATTATTATTCCTCTATATATATATGCCGTCTGCTAGTCCGGTTCCCTTTATTATATAGTAACTTTAACTATCTTTATAATCTCTAGCGAAATAACTCTGTTTTTTATAATTTATATAAGCTCCCTTTTTAAACCATCTTTGTTGTTATAGAGTCTGCCTAAATGTCTTCTACTACTAAGATTCCTGATTTGGCCTTTGCTCCCTAAACCTTTAATTACTTAATTTTTATCCTCTTGGTTTCCATAATATCTTACTTTATCTCTTATGGGCTTCTTTAGTACTGCTTAGGTCTATTAGCTCTGCGCCATACCATAGTTTCTAACTTAGCTTTAGTTAATACGTACTCTGCGCCTTATATAACTATAAAACTCTATCCTAACCTCTCTTAGTCTGTTCCCTTTGGTAGATCCTATTATTAATCTTTAT
>Ga0307515_10002556_pt1 | contig 39283 bp, 5 predicted proteins | sample 17_EM_MG_FD_194513 | JGI IMG/M metagenome (GOLD analysis project Ga0307515, IMG submission 194513) | Populus trichocarpa ectomycorrhiza microbial communities from riparian zone in the Pacific Northwest, United States - 17_EM | ecosystem: Host-associated > Plants > Roots > Unclassified | place... | reverse complement strand
TTTTTTTCTTGGAAAATACATAAAATGCGACATATTATCTTATACTTTTAGAGTAAGTCTAACTCCGCGCCCTATCTTATATTAAGGCGTACTAGGTATTTCTAGGCATTAACTAAGCCGTATATAGAATTTTACTAACTTTTCCGAGAAAGGGGCTTATCTTTGGTGGCAACGTTGAGATTTGGCCTAAGCGCGCGTGGCCTGGGCGGTCTAAGCCCGCTTGGACGTCGGACTGTTACTTTTCCGGTTTGAAGGTTCACTACTATAGTGGGGTAAATTGGCCTACTAGATTCAACATCTAGATTAGGTATAGTTTAGGGAGTATATAGGCCTTCTATGGATATATAGATTGGTCTATAGCCCTAAGAGTCTTTAATAACGCGGATAGACACGACGGACATATAATACACTCTTTTCTCCTCTTCTTACTAACTTCTTTCCTACTAATTTCCACTAACTAATTATAGCCGACCAACAGACTTAATAGCACTGTAACTTTATATCTAAGAGGGACCGCGTATACCACTATATATAGCATTCCACGTAGGGATAACAGCAAGCTCTTTAGATTAGAAGTCTAGTGCTATATATATAACTCTATACACAGAAGACGTATAGAAACGTACTGTAGTTACAAAAGAACTAAAAATTGTTAAGTTACTATTACCGGAAGCCGTTAAGTCACTAATAGGTACGGAAATTAAGCACGGAACTACTAGCGACGTACGCATAGGCATCACCATTATTAAGATAAGTTAATAACACTTTCGGAGATTATTATCTAAGACCTATAGTAGACGGAATAGATAACTAGGAGTAGGAATGTAAGTATAGGGTATGGCAGGATAAAGGATAAAAGAGAGGGTTATAAGGCATTAGGACTAGCAGAAAGAAGTCTTAAATTTTTTATTTACTATCTTTGTAACGGTCTATATAATTCTTCTAGCATTTATATAAGCCTCCCTTAAATTTATAAGAGTAATAGCAATAGGACCAATAAAGGGAATACTAAGGATGCTAGGCCCATTCTATAATAACGGCGGAAAAGAAAACAGGCAGCCTATTAACCTATAAATTTTCCTAATTTAAAGAATGCGGTACTAGACCTAACTCCTACAACATCCAGAACTAATAACCTTTAGTAAAAAAAAAAAACTAGGAGGTTAACTTACCTATCCTAGGAGAAACTGCTAGTTTATTACCTTATAATAAACCACTAATAGAACAAGATAAGGTATATATTATGGCCCAACCTATACTAGCTCTAGGGACTTTAAAGACTCCTTACTTTACGGGATAAAACGTGTTATAATTTATTAAATAGTATAAGCAACTATATATTTAACACCGTGTTATAAATAATAAGAAATATTAAGGACTTTTAAAATATTATAACTATTAGATAGGGACCTAGATCTAAAGTCTGCTTAAGTTTATTATAGGTAGATAAATAGAACTTATAGGAAAGCTTTAGACAGGCTATTAAGGAAGTAACTACTTTTAATAAGTTAAGATGGTGGAATTCTTAAAAGCGTATATACTATAGTATAGGAACAACCTACCTAGTAGTATATGTAAGTACTATAGACAATTTACACTAATTTCCTAGAAGGTTATTAAAGCTAGCAATTTGGAAAACTGTAAATAAGAATACTAGTTTACAAAAGGACTCCTATTTAAATATTAAAAATACACTATAACTAAGACAGAAGCTGACCCGGATAGACAAAAGTCTTTTAACTTTTACCTACTAAGGAGGGCTATAAAAGATAGGCTTAATTTTATAAGGGTGTAGACCGCTTATTAATAATAAACCCTAAGGAGCAAGGTCTCCATTAGCTGGTTAAATAATTCCATAAGTAGTAGCTGGCCATATTAAACCAGAGAGATACTACTCTTTGGCTACCTATAGTCTCTTAGCTAAATAAGTTAGTAAGTGCCCATTAAATAACCTAAGAAATAAACCCTAAGTTAGAGAACCTTACTAGTTAACTTTAGAAGCTTAATCTTAGGACGGTTAAATTAGCAGGCGTTATATCTTTAATGCTATTCCTTAATAGGATTCGCTAAGACCTAATACAATATATACAGCTCCTAAATAAGGCGTTAGTGCGTTAAAAATAAGTAGGTCCGCGACTAGTAACAAATAATAACAAACTACTACCGTTCTATAAGGGGGCGCTATAAGAGTAATATAAGCTAGGTCTAGGAAGGTATAGAGGACTAAGAAACCTTAGTATATACTAGGTATAAGCTAAGACGTATTATAGATATAGAGGCCCTTATTATTTTATTAACTAATACCTAAAGCTTTAAGAACTAATTAGCTGGGGGTTCCTATATATAAACAAAAACAACTAAATCTGTACTAGAATACGTTAGCGCCTAAAAAATCTACTCCCGTATTTACTAAGCAGCAATTAAATTTAGTTCCTTAAAGACTAGCTAAGGTAGAATACGAATATTAATTCTAATATAACGGTAATAGGTATCTAACCAAATACATCCTTAGTAGAGCTTATAAAAAGCAATAGCGCTAAAAGTAAAAAAGAGCTTAGCGAGTCCTGGGAAGATATATACTAAGTAGAGTCGGTATACATTAATTTAGTAAAAGTAGTAACCTAGTTGTAGCCTATAACATGGTTATACAATCTTAAGAGGTTAAGAGGAGATATTATGGTAATAAAACCACCTTTAAAACCAACTAGTTTGTAACTAGCAATAGTTTAAAATATATAACTAGGAGAATATATCTAAATCGCACCATAACTATAGTAGTAGGCCCCCTAATTACTAGTAAATAATAAGGAGACTAATAAAATAAACTATACTAAATAGCTAAGAAGAGAAGTAGAGTAAGGAATGGAAGTAACCGCAACCGCTAAAGTACCGCGGCTAAAGCTAGTTAGGATAATAGATATACTAAAAAGGAACGTCTTAAGCCTAACCGTAATGGCGGACAAGATCTTATTAAAAACTATTAAAGTTACTATTAGTAACTGCATTATATATATGCCTAAAGTTATAAGGTTATTCTTTAAGCCTCTCCTACTACCTTTTATAAAGCCTAACTAATAAAAGTAAGAGGGCGTTAAGGTATCTACATTATTAGCATACCTAACGTTTTATGCTAATTAAGCTAGCCTAATAACTATAGAGGTAAACCAGATCGAATGGGAAGTAGAATTTACTTAGTTTTAATAATAATATCTAAAGGTAGAAGCATAGATAGGAGACAAAAGGGTTAAGTGCTTAGTTAACTTTAGAGCGGAGCTTAACCTTATTAAAGAAAGTATGGCTTTATAACATAGCTTACTAATATTAAATCTGCCCCTATAGTTATAGGGTATATATTTAATATCTATAAATAGGACTTAGTCTAAGTTTATTAGATTAGTGTATATAGCCCCTATAATTATAGGGGACGTCTTAATATCTACGACTTTTATTACTATAGGAGAAATGTTATATAAGGTAATACTTAGTAAGCTATAGTTAGTAAGAGCTAGACTAGTAATATAGTAAACTGCAATAGGCTAGGTATCTTATATTATTTAATTAAAAGATAGCGGAGTTAAAATAAGGTTCTTAATATCCTATAAGGACGTAATATTCCTTAGACTAGATAAAGAAATTAATATAGGTAGTAGTTTGGGAAACGTATAACTGGTATAACCGCTAAGATTATATCCGGGGTTATTTATAACCCAGCGTATTAGAATAAGGAGGACGCTAAAGATAGAAAGGAGGGAAATAAGATATGACTTTAATAAGGACGTTTACTATTTTAGATATCCGCTAAATAGGGTAATTAATAGAAAAAAGAGCATAACGCTAGATAGAGAAAGCCTAATAGTAAAACATTAAAGGAAGTCTTAAAGAAGCACTTAGGAGGAAGGTAGAAGCCAGTATTTAAAGCAAAGGCTAGATCCCTTATATATCAAATATTAAAAATAATAGATCTATTTATAATATAAATAAAAGGCTATAGGAGCAAGGCCTAATAAAACGCTATAAGTATAGTAACTGCGTATAAATAAAAGGCAGAGAAAGTCCGCCTAGTTAATTCGTCAGCACTAGACAGAACGGTTATAGGAGAAATAATAAAGTAGCGAGAAGTGGCCTTATATTAGTAAAAGGCGTCTATTTAAGGGTTACCCCTTAGTCCATATAATTATTTCCTTAAGCCGCGGTATACTAAGCTAGCCTATAATATACGGCTTAAGCTAAAATAATTAGAGCGCGTAATTATAGGGGACCTTTAGCTAAGAGAATAAGAAATCTTTAAGGCCATATTATTTAACTAAGAAAAGGCTCTAGTATAGGAGTTCTCTAAGATAGGTTATGTTAGCAAAGATATAACTCTACTATTAAAGATTAAGACTGTACCGTATAAAGCATAATAAGTACTAAACTTCCCTATACTAAGAGTTCTGCGAGAGGAAGTAATAAATATATTATAAGAATGACTAGCTTAAGGGACTCTAAAATATTTCGAAAGCCTATATAGGAATTTATAGTTTCTTATAAGTAAAAAGGAACATAAGAAGTACTAGCTAATTAACGCGGCAATAAATATCAACCAGGTAACTATTAGGGACGCAAATCTGCTGCTATATACTAATAAGTTTTCTAAGAAGTTTATAGGGTATAAAGTTATATCTCTAGTAGACTTCTTCTTTAGATATAACTAATTAGAGCTAAATATAGAAAGTAGGAACCTAATAGCCTTTATAATACCTCTAGGACTTTTATAATAAACAACGGTACCTATAAAAGGAATAAATTTAATAGCCTAGTTTATAAGGATAATTACTAAGATTCTAGAGCGACACATCCTATACTATACCTTACTATTTTTAGATAATATTATAGTAAAAGGACCACAGATAATATATGATAGAGAAGAGAGCCTTTTAGGCATGCGTAGATATATTCTAAAATACATTATATGGCTAAACGGAGTATTTACAGATTTAAAATAAGCTGAGTATACGATCTTAGGCATAAAGTCTTATTTCTATAAGGACGAGATTATAGTAGTTAGTTACCGCTATAATAGAAGGGGGCAATATCTAAAAGAGTTAAAAGTTATAAAGATTATTTACTAGAGAGACTATAAAAATGTTATATCTACCTAAGCCTTCCTAGGAGTTATTATATATTACTAAATATAGGTAAAAGACTTTGCAATAAAGGCAGAGCTAATCTTTTAACTACTATAAGTAAATATTCCATTCGTATAGGGTATAGAGCAGATAACCGCTATAAAGACTTTAAAGTATATAATTACTACCGCACCCGCGTTAGTTTAACTAGATTATAGTAAGGGGGCTAGGCTAATTGTTCTTGCCGTTAACGGATATAAGAATAGGTAGGAATGCGGTCTTATACAACTGGATATATAAAGTTGTTACCACCTATATTAATATAAGAGTGGTATCTAGTCTTAAGCGGAGTAGAAGTATAATTTAGGAAAGCTTAAATATTGGGCATTACTATATATATTAAAGAAGTGTTAGGTGTACCTATATAGCGTCTGCTTTACGGTTAAAATAAATATAAATACCTTAGTCGCGCAACTAAATTGTACTGCTACTAATTTACTAGGAGCCTTAGTAATATAATAGCTAGCATAGATCTAGTTATAAGACTTTAATATTAGGCATATACTAGGGAAGAAGAATAGCCTAGCTAATAGACTATTATAACGACTACTAAATAGCGAACGACTTAATAAGCCGACTAAGGATATTAAAGAGTTCATTAACTATAAGCTAAGTGCTTTAGAATATACGGCTAGCCTAGTTAAAATAGAGGCAGATTTACTACTAGAAGACTTATATTTAGGGAAGTCTTAGAAAATTACAAAATAGCTAGTAATATTATAACGTCCAGAAGAAATAAATACTAAAGAATTTAAAAAGTTTAAACAATATACGCTAAAATTCCTAGTGCGTAATTAACAGCTTTTTTGCTAATAGTTAAAAAAAATATGCCAATGCGAAGGGTAATTAATAACGAAAATACTTAGTAAGAGATTATTAAGAACCTTTATAATTGGAGTAGATATTATAGATAAGAAGGAATATATTAAAGAGTCTTAAATTAATATTAGTGGCTAGGACTATAGGATTAGATATTATAGTATATTAAGTCGTGCCTGTAATACTAGGAACAATAGCTAAAATAAAAAGAAGAAGCAATATACCTTATATAGGAGTCCACTTTATAGCACTAAGTGACCGTAGATATTACGTTTATACTAATAACTTGTCTCGGTTTCTAATACCTGGCTACTACTTAAGAATACATATCTAGATAGGTGGAAGCTTAAGCCCTTTAGAAAAAGGATATAAAAAGCGTAGTAAAGTTTCTCTATAAAGACGTCATCTATAGATAGGGAGTATTTCGGATAGCTTTCTATAGATAGTAGTAGAGAAAATATTAACATAACCGCTGCGCTCGCGGAGCTCTATAATATAAAAAAGGGTTATAGCTTTAGCATATTACCCGTAGGGATAAGGCTTAATAGAGCGATGATATAAGCCTATAGTAGACGCTTTAGCAAAGATGGATGGCTTATAGCTAGACAATCTCTATACTATTTTATAGGCAGATAGAATAACTATTAAGCGACCTATAGGAATAACGCTAGCAAGAGTTATATGCGGATATAAGCATGTCCTTTCTATTAAACTCTATATACTTACTTAGTAAATATTGCCCTGGCAAACAGTCCGGACTACTATAAAGCTGCTAGCACTTCGTATAAAGTAGTTTAACTAAAGAGACGTAGATATGTAAGAGGCTATTACGCGTATAAGACGACTAAGGGAGGCAAATAAAGAATATTTTAATAATATCCGCCTTATTCACCAGGACGTATTTAAGGTTAAAGATATAGTTATACTTTATAATATATAACTTAAGTAAGACTATTCTAGCAGTTATAAGTTAGATTTAAAGTAGCTAGGCCCGTTCTGTGTAGGTAAAAGTCACCCTTATAAAGGATAGTACTTAATTAAGGATCTTAAAGTATACCGTTCCGTAATTAAACTCTAGGAAATAGATTAAAGAGGTTTTATTAATAATAGATATCTAAAGTCTACTAGGAAGCCCGGCTTGACTAGTTAGGCGGAACTATACTATAAGAAATGATAGTAGAGCCAGAGCCTAAAAAAGATATACAAAATCCACTAGTATCGCAACGCCGCATAGTTTAAAAAGTGCGTGTTTTAAAAAGATTATTTAACAGAACTAAGTATAAAACATTTAACTAGGGGACAGTTAAGTTCTACGGTGGGGAAGAGGGTATAAATAACAACCGTGTAATCCTTTTATTTGCCGTATTTCCTAAAGCTCTTTCTATTACGCGTTCTTATTTACTTTTTAGTTAGGAATCTAATATATATTAATAGTAAGGTAAGGGTAGAAGAATGTTTGCGTATAACTATCTAGTATTATTTACTGCAAAGATATTAGCTCTACTTACCGCTTTTACTAAGCTAATAGCGATTTTCCATACTGGGTATAGAAAATTATAATTGGTTTATTTAATAATTAGAGCCGGCAGAACTCCATACCGCTACTTAAATTTAGTAGACTATTTAGATTAAAAAACCCTATTTAAAACTTTACCTTTTTACCCTTAATAAACCTTAAAGATAGTTATAATTAGCCAAAAACTAAGCAGAATTAAGAATAACGGTATACTTATTATATCTTTATCTAGTAAACCACAAGTCCTCTATAAAGGAGCTAAGCGATAAATTAGTAATGTCCTAGCGGAAGTTAGAGACTTCGCGGTTAATTAGCGTTAAGTAGTGCTTATCTAAATCTATGACGAGATTTTGCTCTTACGAGAAAACTATATAGATGCTACTAGTGTAGTAGTTAATTTTATTAACTAAGATAATAGACTACAAGCATCTCTAGGAAAGGACGTATTTATATTAATCTTTAAGGATATCTCTAACGTTAGTAAAATGGCTAAAGATTAGAGAAACTAATATAACGAAGCTAGAGAAACTATCTAAAAGGCCTAGGGATAAGATATTCTTAACAGACCACTAAAATACGTAGTCTCCTATAACTTCCTCTCCGCGGTCTAAAAGCTTATAATCTACCCACTTCCTAAAGTTATAGTAAGAGTTAATAAAGCCCTAATTAATAGGCTTGAATATCTAGGATATAGTATTAAGAACACTACTTAACTACAGCCGACCGATTTTGCGCTCGCGTTAAAGATGTTAGAAAGGGCAATATTAGACTAGGTAGTAAATAAGTATAGTTTAGGAAGACACTTAACTAGCTTTCTTATTCTAAATAAGGACCTGCCGCTAAGAAGTAGGAAACTAACTACTATAGGACTAGAGGTTACTAATATCAGAATTAGATAAGTAGGAGAGAGTTTAGCTCTTACACTATAAATATATTTACGGCATGCTTCTAATATAATAAATCCCTTAGCCTTTTAGCCATTAACGCCGGTTTAAGGAGGAGGCGTTAGTATTATGTTAAGTCCGTCCTAACAAGGATCACCTATATTAGTTAACTCGCTTTTATTATCTATAAATAAGAGCATTCTCGCAGCTAGAATGCCTATTGGCTCGCCCCTATAGCTACTAGTATCTTTATTAAGAAAGAACCCAAGAAGAGGGCTAACGATTGCTTACCCGGAAGTAGGAGGGCTAGAAGTAGAATTAATATTTAATAAAAACGTTATTAAGCTAGGAGATAATGTGGAGTATATTAAGGAGGCTATAGATACTATAGCGGTACTCTATATAAAATAAGGATGCGACTATAAGCATAACGTACTCGCTTATCTTAAGGCGTCCCTAAACTAAACTACTAAAATTAAACTAACTAAAGTAATAAAGCTTCTACGCAGTTGGTATAGGGCGGCTGGTTTAAATCCGGAGATATATAAGGTCTGCTAGATATATATGTAAGTAATAAAAGGACGTATAGGGCTGGCGATAAAGGGTCTAAATTACGCTATATTGTGTCAGACTCCGCTTAATATATTATGCTTATAACTACCTTAGCACTATAAAAACAGACCCTACTATATACTCCTAGTTTAGAAAGGCTTATAGACCTCCGGTTCCGTTTAACTCCTTAAAACCATATAAGTTTATTTATGTAAGGGTTATTTTGGCCCTTACTCGGCTGCATCGCCTAGGGGCTCTTAGGGGTCGCCAAGGCTAGCCTTCGGCTAGCCCTTGGCACCTCCTTATAAGCACCTCGGGCTTGCAGCCCTTCCTCTGTACCTAGGCTATTGCCTACCCTTATTACCATATCGTCCTCTTCCATCGACTCCCTATGTGACTCATGCTCGGCTTGCCTGCTCCCTACCGTATACCCTAGCAATACTGCCTTACAATTTATAACTCGGCGTTAAGGTTTTCCTATAATAAAGAGACTTTGCTTAATTGGATAATAACACTAAATAACTAAGAAGTATAGCAGTAAAAAGGATCTATAGTTTTAAACATATTTAGATAGTAGTGGGACTTTAGCGTCTTAGCAATAATTAATAAGGAAATACGCATATACCGTTATTATTAGCGTTTAATAAATAGGTAACTAAATTATAGCTAGTTAAGAACGATAGTCCACGGTCTCTACTAGTAGCTAATAAGACAGGATCCTTAGTATTATTGTCTTTATTGCGCCCTTAGACCTAATAGCTAGTGGCGACTTATCTCCTACCCCTACTATGCAAAGTTCGCCGTTAAAGGAGACTCTACAGCTTTCCGCTAGCTTTCCGCCACATTAACGTTAACATTTCTTCTCTTCTGGAAAGTAGATACGGTGCTAACATAATCTAAGGAAGCGTTTCTCTGGATAATAAGACTAAGGATAACTACATAATTATCCTACCTAGCATATATTACCACCTAGAATTATAGTAGGAGGATCTTAAGGCGTGAGGATTAACTAAGGGTAATAGATTTATTTATAAGATCTCGGACCAAGACTGGACCACTAAAGATGTAGAAAAGTATGCGACTGACTAGATGGCTTAGCTATATAAGAAAGGGGACGTATATATAACTATGCCTTACCTTCTATATAGGGTAAAAGGACCTTTAACTAGGACCCGGCAAACAATACTGCTATAGTTTATTAGTATTTAGGACAACTATAATAACCTTAAAGTTACGGAAGGAGGAACCTAGGTAGAACTAGTAGAAGCTTACTAAGACTTAAAAGCACTGCCCCGTACGCCATCTGGATATGCTAATCTTTATAGCGCAATCCTATACCGCTTCCCTACTATAGTTAAGCTTATAGCTGCTAGTGCCTTATCTAACGCCCTTTTAGGTAGACGACAATAGAATTCTCTAGTAGTAATTTAAGATCGTAATCTTCTTTTTAATGGTAATAGGAACGAAGTTAGGAAATGGATGTATTCCTACTATCTTAGGGCTGTTAAAAACTAGAAGGATTCGTTTCAGCTTATACGTACAACCGAGATAGAGCGCTTTAATAGCCGCTTATACTTCTACTACGTTAACAATAGAATTAATCCTTTAACTGTTATAGTAGACCTAAGCAGAGTGCCCCCTATTATTATAGAAGGATAGAGCTATATAGAGCTGCCTAAAAAACTATAGAACAAAACTAAGCAAATGGAAGAACGCGAAAAAGCTATATTATCTAAGAGCCGCCAGTCTAATACCTCCCGTGCTACTCCGCCAAGCGGACGTAAGCGGTCTTATTTAACTAGAACGGAGTCTCCTCGTTTACTATCTCGGGTTTATAGTAAGGGTAAGGAATATATACGGTCACCTACTACACCTTTATTTTAAAGATAGGGAGTTTTAGAGTTTTGGAAGTTGTTAGGGGACAACAACTTAGGTAGGGAAGGTATATGGTAGGGTAAATTGGCCCACTAGATTTAATATCTAGATTAGGTATAGTTTAGAGAGTGTATAGGCCTTCTATGGATATATAGATTAGTCTATAGCCCTAAGAGTCTTTAATAACTTGGGTAGGTACAACAGATACACAATACACTCTTTTCTCCTCTTCTTACTAACTGCTTTCCTACTAATTTCTACTAACTAATTACGACCGACTGACAGACTTAATAGCACTGTGACTTTATATCTAAGAGGGACTGCGTACACTACTACACTATAACGCTAAGAGATCTAAGGGACTAGATCTTAAGGAGGGGGATAAAGTGTGGCTACTATATAAAAATTTTAAGAGTTAATAACTAAGTAAGAAGTTAGACCACGTTAGACTAGGACCCTTTAAAATTATATAAAGGATTTTACCAGTTATATTTAAGTTAAACCTATTAGCTAAAATAAAGATCTACCCTATATAGAATATTGCAATACTAGAGCCAGTATATAGGAATATTAAGCTACTAATCTATAAAGTAGATATATATAGAGGATAAGAAGAAAACAAATAGTAAGTTTTAAAGATCGTTAATTATAAGGATATTAACAATAAAATATAGTACAAGGTTAAGTAAATAGGCTATAGTAAGACTACCTAGAAACTACTATAGAACTTAAAGAATGCTATAGGAAAGGTATAGGAGTATTAAAAGAAAATAGGTTAGGTAATATTAAAAAGGAGCTAAAGATAAAGGGATTAGTTAAAGGTAATAAACAAGCTAGATTATCTAAGGGATCCACTACTAGCGTATTAGTTGTTTCCGCCTCTTCTTAACTAGAATCCTTTTTAGCCTTTTTAGCCTTAAGTTTAGATAAACCTTACTCTTCTAAACGAAGCTCTTTTAAGCGCACCTTTTTATAAACCTTTACTAGACGGCGTAGGCGAGTATAATCATTTAGTTAAGCTTTTAGAGCCTAAGATGCCTTATTAAAATAATACTAAACCTTAGCAAGGGCCTTAGCTAGCTTACTCTCTAGTTTTTTGGCTACTACTAATACGCGCAACCTTAGAGCAGATTAGATAAGGAACTAGATAGTTATAAAGGATAATAAAACGTGTATACTTAGCGTTAGAAACGGATTAAATATTACAGGACAATTATATATTCGCTCGCGTATACTTAGTATAGGAAGAAGGTTAGCGACTAGATAGAGATGCGATTATAATATATACTAACTTCTTCTCCACATAACAAGAATAGGACGGTATAACTTTACTAAGCGATAGAATAAACGTCATCAGCTAGTTATAACGATTAGACGTAGAGGATTTAATAGGAGGTATTAGGAATAATAAATGTTATTAAATTAAAGACGGGAATGCTATACCTCTAATAGACAACTTAGAGATAGGAGATATCTTTAAGGATAAAGATAAAGAGGAGGGGGATAGTATTACGGGCTTTATATTAGCAGTAGTGCGACTACTAAGAAGGGATATAAATAGGTTAGTTAAAATAGTACGGTAGGCGCTGGAACCAATTAAGCTATAAGATAAAGGGTAGCTAAGTTATATAGCTAGTTACGTTATAAGTTTGGAATATAGGAATGTGGGAATATAGGAACGCGATATACCGACATACTGATGTACTAACGTACTAAACCCTTTACTATAGGGAGGAGTTATATATTTAAGGACATACGGTCTTTATAGAATAGTTTTTCTTTTTTATAGTAAATCTTAGAATATAATTAGAGTTAATCTATTAAGTAACCACTCCACTAGTTATATTTATATTGTTGACTATTCTATACCTATATACCTAGCCCATTAATAAGTCTACTATAGTATTTCCTATAAGGCTTCGTTATATTAGAAATATAAAAAACGCCTCTCTTCCTTTCTTTATATAAAATAGTTTCTTTAAAGAGAGAGAAGATCCTAGTTGCCTTTGCATCTCCTTTCTCTTTCCTCTATATAGGTCGCAGTCTAGTAGTAAATGCTTAGGAGTTTATATAGCTCTATATTCTCTAAAGTATTTACCTTCTTTATCTTTTCCTATTACCCTTAAGGACTTAAAGTAGCCTTTTTCTAGCTTTAGCTAAAAGAAAGCCGACTATAGCTTTTTAGGATATCTCTCTTTGGGGGCTTTAAGAGAAAGAATTAGTTTCCTTTACAGATCCTAGTATAGTGTTTTCCTTTATTTTTATTCAGCTGGCAATTATTCTTCCACTATTTTAGTATCCCTTCTCTAATATCCGCAATTATATTATACTATTATTAACCCTTTTATAGCTTATCTAGTAACTTATAGGCTCTAGAAAGGATTTATATATATAGAGCTATAGCGCTATAGCCTAGAGGCTATATACGTAGTATTGTACGTAGTATAATACAATAGATATTTAAAAAAAAAAAAACTTATAGGCGTTTCCCCTTTATATCTAGGGCGTCTTATCTAGGGCTACTATAATTAGGATTCTCTGCTAGGGCGGGCTTCTAGCAGTATTTATACTGCCTCACGGCTATCCTATACTCCATTTTACTGATAATTAAGTAAATATTACCCCTATTAGGGTAAATACCTTAAATCTCTTGTACTATATAATTATCTACGTATTATTATATACCTAACTTATCTCTATCTCCTTATATACGTTTTTCTATATTATAGCTGTAATCTAATATAGCTAAGCTTATCCTATCTTAGTGGCTTCTAGGTATACCTAGTAGGTTTTATACTCTAACTTCTACTATACTCTATATTTGTTACCGCAATTTATATATCTAACTTCTTTATCCTTAGGGCAGTCCTTAGTCTTATAGGTATTAGCATACTCTCTATATCTTAACTACCTCCTATATACGCTCCATGTATATCCCTATTATTAGTATCTAAAGCATTACTAGACTTAGACTTCGTAGTAGTATAGCTAGGCTTTATACTAAAGACAATTTATAACTATTTCCTTATAGGCTAGTACTACCTATACCTTTTAGGTTAATAAGCTAACTATTAAAGTACCGCGCGTTTTAACCCTTTGGAATCTAGGTAATTCCCCTATATATATTATGCGTTCTTTATTACCTATACTATTAGTATTCTTTATAACTTTATAACATCTTTAATACGCCTAAGCCTATTCTTTACCGCGTTTTAGTTCCTATTATGCTTTATGTAAAGCTCTTAGATAATTAGACCTGCTTATTATATTACCTACACTACCTTTACGCGTAGTTATTTATCCTCTCCCTTCCTTACATCTTCCTTAATGTCCTTTAGAAGGTTTATAAGTTTCTACCATTTCTAGTCGCTACTCTATAGTTTTTATAGTTAGGTTACCCCCCTATTAGGTTTGTTACAGTATTATGGTTTTTTTATATATTATCTACCCTTTAAGTCCACTGCGATCTCCCTATACGGCGTAGGCTTTCCGGCCGTACTGCATATATTAGTTCTAAGGTATAATTTGCCGTAGATTTAATTAGAGATAGTTATTTCTTTATTAGATAATTAGTAGGCGTGTTTTGCTGCTAGAGCGGCTCTTTTAATTTTCCTTTAAAATTAGAATTAAAGTAGGTAAAAATTAAAGTAGTTATAAAGTAGGATTTTATATTTTATACTTATTTTATTTATTGCCCAATACGGTCCCTTTTTTAGATCTGTATAGGCTTCTACCTTCTATTTATAAGAAAAATCCTTAGTAAGGGGAAAGCCTAAGTATAACCTTCTAGCTAGTCTTATGCGCTCCGCCTTTACCTAGCCTATTTACTATTTTAGTATATCTACCTTTTATACTATACTTTTAAGGTATCTTAAAAGATCTAGAGATTAGTAAAAGGTTTTAGTAATTCGCCTATATACTACCTTTAGCGCAGCGGGGGTGTCTAGTCCCTAAGGGGCTAAAAGGGGGCATATTCTCCTATATCTTCCTAATAAATCTTATACGCTATTTAGAACTACTAGAGGACTCTTTAGCCTATTATACTACTATATATAGGCCCCTACTTATAGAAAGTATTTAGGTAATATTATTTATACCAGCCTTAGTAAATAGCCGGTCCTTTACCGTGCAGTAGTTATAGAAAAGTATTATATAGCGTATAAACTATATAAACCATCCGTATATATAGTGTGGAATAGTATTTAGGATATAGATACTTGCTAACTATGCGCTTAGTCCTAGAACCTCTATCTATAGTAGAAAGGCAGCTATAGATTCTGCCTTTATCTGTCCTTTATATAAAGGGAGAGTTAGTATTAACTATAGGGTGCTCTACGCCATTACTTTCTGCGCTTTTACCACTATTTTCTAGTATTGTTTCTATTTAATATCTACCCAGCTTATAATATATATAGTAGATCTCTACTTATACTAGTAGCCCCCTAGCCTTTACCGCTAAAGTAGTGCTCTACTAGCGTAGCGCCGGGTCTCTGCTTAGTGTTATAGTAGCTCCTATAATATAAAGGATTTTACTAATTATATATAAGTTAGACCTACTAGCTAAAATAAAAATCTACTCTATATAGTATATCACAATACTAGAGCTCGTATATAAAAATATTAAGCTATTAGTCTATAAAGTAAATATATATAGAGGATAAGAAGAAGATAAATAGTAAGTTTTAATAATTATTAGTTATAAAGATATAGATAATAAAATATAGTATAAGGTTAAGTAGATAGTCTATAATAAGACTACCTAGAATATAATAAAGCCTTATAGGAAATACCACAGTAGACTTATTAATAGGCTAGGTATATAAGTATAGAATAGTCAACAATATAAATATAACTAGTAAAGTAAGTTGCCTAATAAATTAACTCTAATTATATTCGAAGATTTACTATAAAGAAGAGAACTATCTACGGTAGGGACTATAGTTCTTTAAGTATTTAATACTATGCCTAAGAAATGTACTAAGTACGTTAGTACGTTAGTATATTGGTACGTCGCGTTCTTACGTTCTTACGTTCCTATATTCCCACGTTTCTATGTTCTAAAATTATAACATAACTAGCTACGTAATTCGGCTACCCCTTAGTCTATAGCTCGATCGGTTCTAGCGCCTCCCCTACTATTTTAACTAACTCGTTTATATCTCTTCTTAGTAGTCGTACTACTGCTAATATAAGGTCCGTAATATAGGAGCTACTAAATAACTTAAAAAATGCTATAAAAAAGGTATAGGGGTACTAGAAGAAAGTAGGTTAGGTAGTATTAATATATGAAAAAGAATTACTAAAGAATAAGTTACCTAAGGGAGACCTAAAAGGAGCAGCTACCGCGCTATTTAGAATTATTTTCTTCTCCATTAAGGCAGAATCCCTTTTTTATATTCTTTTCTAGTTTATAAAGACCCTATTTACCTAGGAGAAGCTATAAGGTGAGGATGTGGATAGGAAGTCCAATAATAGAACAATAGGTATATTGTATAGACAGAGACAAATCCTTAAGGGAAAAGGAGGAGTCTGTGTGCGAGGTAGGAAGGGTTTTCCCTAGGCACGTACAAAGCACGTGCCTTACGGGCGAGTCACCCCTAGGTTGCCCCAGGGTCGCCCGTACCTTGCGGCTATATAACTATCTACTTAGGTTTCACCTAATAATGCCCCCCTCTTTAAAAAGGGTCGTCCCCGATCCTTTATATGCTCAAGCCTCAATAAAACCCCATAAAAAACCTTAGTAAGGAAAAAATTTAGAGGGGAAAGAGCGTCTTAATTTTGCGTATAGAGAGATGGGTGGTACACATACGCGGCGCGAAGATATTAAGGAACTTCAACCGGCGGTCGAAGTTGTCTAATTAGTTAGATTTGCCTTACTAAGACTTTACCGCATTTAACCAAGCCAGTAGCGATTTTATATGCCCGGCATAGAAAATCCTAATTAGTCCATTTAACAGGTAAAGCCAGTAGAGCTTAATACCGTTACCTAAATTCAGTAAACCAGAAATATTCTAGAGCTCATTTACGTAGGCAGGTCGCTAGTACCTCGCAAGTAGGTTATAGGTTATTCGCATACAGCTAGATTCATAGACGGTAAGGCTATATACCTATTAAATCCGCCATTAACCCTACTTTGGCCTTACGCTATACCGGCGTAGCGCTATATATACTTCGCGGGTAGGTTATAGGTTATTTATATATAGCCAGATTAGGACGGTAAGGCTATATACCTATTAGACCCGCCACTAACCCATATTTTAGCCTTATGCGTTATCTACGTAGCATATACATAGAATAATATAAGTTATCGGTATAGGTTACCACCAGCGGGTCACCAGCAGGTTATAGACCCCAGTTAAATGGACCCCAGTTATAAACGGGCCTATTCTCTAATATATAAACAATCTGCTTAGCTAGCATAAAGTAACGGACTAGGTCTAAAAAGGGTGCTTTCTAAATTAAGTTTCGTTACCAGTATACGCCGTAGCCTCGCCTACAAGTCATAGCAATCGTTACTTATTCTTTAATCCCTTTAGACGTCCTCTATTCCGCTTTAATGCAGGTTATATTTTAACAGCGGCGCTTACTTTTCACCTGCGCTTTAGCTATAAGGCTAGGGTATCCCACTTACGGTACTCATCCAACAGTTATTAACAATTCTCAAGTTCTGTCTTATATTTCCATTCGTTATACTCATTTAGCCATCCTAGCCATTTAATAAGGTACTACGGTTGTCCAGCATAATCCTAGTAGGCGACAATTACTTCTACTTCCCAGCTGCCTTCCTTAAGCTCTTCTACTACCGGGGGTTAAAACCTAGGGCGTGACCTATAAGGCTCTAGTAAGGAGATATAAAAGACTAGGTAGAGCCGTGCTATAGTAGGTAAAAGCTCTAGCTTATATACTTGCTGCCCTACGCACTCTAGGATCTAAAACGGTCCTATAAACTTATAGTCAAGCTTTTTATAGGGACGTTTTATGCAGATATTCTTAGAGGAGAGTAGGACTTATTCACCGACGGCGAAATGCTTAGCCAGGTAGTGACAATTATAGTATTTTACCTAAAGCTATTAGGCGTACATTATTAACGCCGTCGCTGCCTTATGTATAAGGCGCAGGCGTTATAAATATGTCTTTATAAGTTCGACATTTATTAACTTAGACCTTTCCCTACCTTACTAGGCGTCCTAGACGCCGTCTAGGACTCCATCCGGGACGTTTAGTAGCTAGCTATAGGCGAGCTTAATAGGGGAACGCTTTATTATGGTATGGACCTTAAAGTTATAGGTAAAGGCTGCTTCTTCAAGTAGGGAGGCCTAATTAGACTGTTCCCAGTTCGTAAATATATGTAGGTATACCTTAAGCTCCTAGTTCTAGCGCTCCATCTAACCATCTATTTACGGGTGGAATATAGTGCTAAGTTTACGTTAAACGCGGAGATAGTAGCACATAGTGCTCTAGTACTCGCTTATAAATATACTACCCCTATTAGAGACAATATCATCTAGAGGCCCTATTTACGCAAAAACTCTAAATAAAAGTTCTGCGAGTTGTATAGTATTAATTATCTTATACACTAGATAGTAGCGCACTAGCTTTATAAAACGGTCTATAAGGATAAGGACGGAGTTATACTCTACGCCATTAGGAGTCTTAAACTCTAGGAGATTTGTAATAAAGTTAAGTAAATAATACCACTAGGCTTGGGTGGGGGCCTAAAGAGGCTGTAGCTTACTATAGGGTTTATAGCGGCGCGATTTGGAGCGTTAGCAGGCATTGCAATTATCCAGGTATTTACAAAGGTCCTAGGTAAGGCCGTTCTAAGCGTACTTTCGCGCAATTACCTTAAAAGTACGGTTAAAACTATAGTAGCCGCCTATAGGATCGTTATAATTCCGCTTAAGGATCTCCTATTATAGTAGTATATAATTCGGCACCCAGACCTTATTATTTTGCCTTAGGAGTCCTTAATTATCAAGGGTGTAGTCCTTATTACTAGTAGAAACTCGTTCCTAAGTTAACTAATTATATATAGAGCGTGTAAAGGCGTCCCTTTTTTATACTCCATAAATAAAATTAACCAGTGACTTAGGGGGTTATTCCGTAAACGCCGTTTCGGCTAAAGCAGCTACTACTACTTCTTACCGTGGCATGAGACTCTACGCAAAGTCGGTACTAGCGAAGTAATGTATAATGCGCAGGTGACTTACTAAGTCATTATAGGGGACCGTAGCCTAGGCTAAGGGGTCTTCCCTAGGGTTAAGCGCTATTAGGTTAGTCAGAGTAGTCTTAAAGAGAATGGTAGGACGCTCTAGTCCGCCGGCGCCAAGTTTATAAGGGTCGCTTGTATACTACACGCATACTACTCACTAGTTTAGTATAGTAGCACTAGGGCCGCCCACAAGGCCTATAACCCACAACTTTTACTGCAATATAGGCAGTATAGCATTAAGGATTGTCCTCTTACTGCTATCTTTAAAGCCTTTAGCATAATCCGGGCGCTAGGATAGTGCGTTAGCAGGATTTATCTTACCTAGCTTATATTTAATCTCAAAATTAAACTTAGCTAGTTCCTTAGCGTACCGGGCCTAGCAAGCAGATAAGCTCTTAGTAGTTATAAAGTACCTAAGATTATTATAATCGCAGAGCACGCGCGTTATATACGCGGCGTATTTAAGGTAATGGCGCCACATCTTAAAATATTACACTATAGCGAGTAGTTCTTTATTATACGTATCATACCATACTTCTAGGCTAGTAAGCTTCTAACTGCAATAAGCAATTGGGTACTAGTAAAGTTAATCTCCCTGCCCTAAAGGCTGCAAAAGTATACCGCTATAGGCATAGTCGGAAGCATCAGTAATCACCATCAGGGGTAAATTAGGGTCGAAGTGTCGAAATAGAGGAGCCTATATAAACGCAGCGCGTAGCTTACGGAACGCCTACTACGCGTCATCGGGCCAGGACCAAGGTTAATACTATTTAATAGGCCCTTTCAACTTATATTTCTTCTTCTTCTCCCCATCTAACGTCAGGTCGCGATATACCTATACAAGATATGCGTGCAGGGGGTATACGGTATCCAAGTAGTTCCAAATAAATCGCCTATAGAAGTTGGCAAAGCCAAGGAAGACCTAAATATCCCTATAGGACTTAGGCTCAGGCCATCCCTCAATAGCTTTTACGCGGTTAGGGTCCATTATAATACCCCTAGGGGTAATAATAAAGCCTAGGAACTTAACGTTCTTAGTATAAAAAATGCATTTTAATAGTTTAGCGTATAGGCCCCAAGCGCGGAGCTATCGCAGTACCTACTTAACATACTTAACGTGCTTATCCTCATCATTTAAGTAGATAAGAATATCATCTAGATAAACCACGCAGATAGTATCCACTAGGGTTCCTAGAGCTTTATAAATATAGCTCTAAAAAGTTATAGGGGCGTTAGTAAGACCAAAGGGCATCACTAGGTACTTAAAGTAACCGTAGCGTATCTTAAATACGGTCTTCCATTTATCTCCCTTTTTAATGCGAATCCTATAGTACGCATCACAAAGATCTAGCTTTATAAATATCTTCGTATAGCTAAGCCTATTAAAGAGCTCGCCAACCAGCGGTAGGGGGTACCGATTTTTAATCGTAATCTTATTTAGGCGTCTATAGTCAACATATAGCCACATTATACCGTCTACTTTCGGCACAAAGAGGATGGGCGCTCCAGCAGGCGACTTACTAGGCCTAATCCAGCCCTTTTCAAGAGCACTATCTAGATACTCTTGTAAGATCTACAACTCTTTTTATAAGAGGTTATAGAGGGGCATTTACGGTAGCGTCTTACCTTCTTCTAAGTCAATTGTATAGTTATACTTAGAGTTCTACAGTAGTATACTTGCTAGCTTATCAAAGAAGACATTAATTTCCTCCTTATATACCTCTAGCAGGCCGGAGGCTATGGAGGTCAAAGCGACTATTACGTAGTAGTATGCTTCCGGGAGCCAGTAGAGAGAAGGGTGCGGCCGACATACATTTCGCAGGTATACTTATATAGAGAGTGCATACAGCTCTACTACAGTATACTTAATAGTTTCAGGGTTTTAATCACCTCCCCTTTACATATAGGTAATCTGCGCTGGCACCAGAGGGTCTCCACAGGTACTCGCTACCAGTAACGGCAGGTCCTCTACTATATTTATAACCGGTGTCTCTATATCCAGAGGGTCTACACGGGTACTTACTGCCAGTAATAATAGGTCCTCTATTATATTCACAACCGGCGTAAAAAAGAAGTCTTCTAGCTATAGCGAATAGACTATTTCGCCAGCCTTAATATCTACCAAAAGAGCGTTAAGGGTAACTATCTAGAGGCGTTTAGGGTCCGAAGTACCCCAGATAAACTATCCAGAATAAAAGCTAATTAATAGATCTGCTTCCGCAAGCCAATCCCATCTAAGAACTATATTATAACCATTAAATAAGCCGCCTTAAAAGGTCTGCGGGCTAATAGTGCGAGAGGTACCCTAGGAGTTACTAATAGTAACCGTTAAATTATAAGCATCCCAAATTATTATTTAGTTGCTATTAAGGAAACGTATAATAGGTTTACGTAAACATAGCGCATAGTGTATAGGTAGGTTAAACCTATAGACAACATCTTAATTAATAAGGTTAATTTGGCACCCATTATTATATAAAGCACGTAGGCGGACTTCGCCCTAGGGCGTATCCATCGCAACGTGTACTATAATACGTTTCTTCTCTCCCTCTATATTAGGCCCTAGTTGCAGTTAAGAGAGATACGCTACTAGGGCTTTAGGTTTTCTAAAGCCTAAGCTAACTTCTCCTTATTAGCCTGCTTCCAGTATTCCTTACAGTGGCCGCCTACGGTTCTTCAACTCGCCTACGTAGCACCGGCGTCTAAGGGGTCCCCTAAGCCATCCGGCTTTTAAGTGGTCTCCCCGGAAGTTTACTTAGAAAAGCATCGCCCTTTTTAGGTTCTATTCCCTAAGCCTAACTCTACAGAGCCTATACTGCGACCGCGCTTTATACGCGATAATTTGCCGCTGCCACTTACGCGATCTTCCGCGAGCTTTATAGTATCAAGCAATTACTCTACACAGCGGATTTTGTTAAAGAGGTCTTCAGCGGTTTTTACCCGTTAGGCGAAGTTCTAGTGAAAGAGCTCTACTTATAGGTAGGCTAAGAGGCGTAAGAACTAAAAGTCTACCTATTGCTTAGGATTAACAAAAGGGGTATATAAGAAGAGGTCCTCTAAGCTACGTATACGGGCTAGGAAGACGTTAAACCTCTAGTTCTCCTTTATAACAGCCGTATAGTACATTATAGCGTTATCAAAGCGTCTTACTATAGGGTTCCTAATCTGGTCTTAGACTATAGTCTTAAATTCATCCCATAGTAAAGGACTTTTATCCTTAGTACCTAACCGGCAATAAACCAGTTAGGCGATTGTCTTCTCTTTTATAAGACCTTCAATAGCCTAGCGCGTGCGTCGCTTACAGTTATAGTTAGCGTCATTAACCTTAAATCGGTTCTTAACTGCGGCGATCCACCGGTTAAAATACTGTTAAGTAGTACCGCTAATATTAGGTGGTAACTTCTTAACCAGGGCGTTAAGATTTAATCGGCGTATGCGTTCGCTACGTAACTTATACTCTTTACTAGAGAGGCGATAGGAGGGCTTTGTCAAATTAATAATGCTCCGTAAGTTAGCTATTTTCTTAACCAGCTTATCTAGCTCCTTTATATCAGCGGTATTAGGTAGAACACTGGTAACCTTACTAAGCTCCTATTAAGCCCAGGTATATAAGTCAAACTAGTTTCCAGCGTTCATAAATGTCTGATCGTTTTAAGGTTCAGAAGGTGGCTTAAATTCTACTGGTGTGCTTCTAGCGGTTTCGTCTACACTAGATCCTAAGGCGTTCTGCGGTCGCATTGCTAGCGTATTACCGTCGGGTACAGGCGTCGGTTTTCTTTTTAGAGGCATCGTAGGAAAATTAAACCGGCTATCCTCCTAAGGGGATTGGTAAGGATTCAAATGTAAGGTAAGGATGTGGATAGGGAGTCCAATAATAGAACAATAGGTATATTGTATAGACAGAGACGAATCCTTAAGGGAAAAGGAGGAGTCTATATATAAGGTAGGAAGGGTTTTCCCTAGGCACGTGCAGAGCACGTGCCTCACGGGTAAGTCACCCCTAGGTTGCCCCAGGGTCGCCCGTACCTTACAGCTATATAACTATCTACTTAGGTTTCACCTAACAGAAGCTCCTTTAAATAAATCTTCTTATAAATCTTCTTAAGACGGATTAGCTAAGCGAAGGCTAAAAGGCGGGCATTAAATAGCTAATAACACTTGTTATAAACAAGACACTTTTCTTTAAAAATAAGGTTCTATTTCTTACGGTGCCAATACAGCTTATTATTAGTAAAGAAGAGTTAGTTTTCTAACTTTTTAGTAATAGATTAAATCTAAGACCCTATAATAAATTAAATAAGTTACTAAATGCTTATAAAAATAATAAGATATATATACTTAAGGTTAGAGACAGATTGAATATTATAGGATAATTAGATATTTAATTTAGTACACCTAGTATAGGAGGAAGGTTAGCAACTAGTTAAAGCCGCGATTATAATATAAACTAACCCCTTCTTAATACAGCGAGAATATAATAGCATAATTTTATTAAGAGAAAGAATAAGTAAAATATGCTAGATATAATAATTAGAGTATAAGGATTTAATAGAAAGTATTAAAAATAATAAAGGTTATTAAATTAAAGAAGGGAATACTATTGTGGTGGTGTACGCGGTCCCTCTCAGATAGGAAGTCACAATGCTGTCTGTCTGTCGGTCGGTCGGTCATCAGTTATAATTAATCAGTAGGAAAGCAGTCAGTAAGAAGAAAGGAAAGAATGTATTCCGGTAGGTCGTGCTTAAGAGAAAGAGAGAAGCCGAAGGCTTGATATATACAGGAAAATGCTAAGGCACTAAGTAATAGCCCATTTTACCCCACTATACTATGCCTTTAATTAACAACTTAAAGCTATAGAATATCTTTAAGAATAAAGATAAGGAGGAGGAGGATAGTATTATAGACCTTATATTAGTAGTAGTATAACTACTAAAAGAGGATATAAATAGACTAGTAGTAAAAGCGCAGGAGGCGCTAGAATTAGTTAAACTATAGGATAATGGGTAGCTAAGTTATATAATAAATTATATATTATAGTTTAGAACGTAGAAATAGAAGGACGTAAAAACGTAAGACGTACTAATATACTAACGTATTAATATACTTAGTATATTTCTTAGGCGCAATATTACATACCTAAAAGACTATAGTCTCTACCTTAGATGGTTTCCTCTTTATAGTAAATCTTAAAATATAATTAGAATTAAGTATTACTTTACTAAGTAAAAGAATAACGTATGTGATAGGGTTATGAAGGTGACCCTAGTTATAACCGATATACATTACCGCCTTCTTATTTAGGCTAACTTATTGCCTAAAATATACTGCCGCTTTAAACATCAACACATTGACTTTTCTCCTTACTTCCCTTATACAGAACTCCATATTACCAAAGCTATGCCTTGCTAGCCGCGTACTATAGATGCAGAAGATCGTCTATAAGCAGCTCTAATAACCTAGCGAATAGTAAGTTTCTATAAAAGCGCTAAACCTTATACGAAAGCCCATGACGTTACGGAGGTCCCTAATAGTTTTATACTAACGTACGCGCAAGCACGGGTGCGTATTTTATAGCCTATATAATATATCCTATAGTCTACCCAGTGTATATTAAGGCATGGAAATAATTAATTGCGGATAAGCTCTAAAAGCGGGCGGAAGAGTCCTCCGTAGTTACCGCCGCAGCTATAGCTACAGCTTTTATTATACAACTTTAGGAGACCGCTAAGAAGGTAATAGAAAAAGCTGCTTTACTAAAGGACTAGCAGGAAGGATTATGCGATGATTTGTAATGGCTTTTACTAATTATTTACCACCAAATCAGCATTTTAGCAAATTTTGATTTTCAAATCGGTTATAACTAGGGTCGCCTTCATAACCCCATCACATAAGTTAGCAGTAATAAGCTAGTTATAATAATTAGATAATAATAATCTAATAAGAGGTATTAGAAATAATAAAGGCTACTAGATTAAAGATAAGAATGCTATATCTCTAATTAACAACTTAGAGATAGGAGATATTTTTAAGGATAAAAATAAAAAGGAGGGGGATAGTATTACGGACCTTATATTAGCAGTAGTATAACTGTTAAAAAGATATATAAACAAGTTGTTTAAAATAGCGTAGGAGGTATTAAAACCGATTAAGCTATAAAATAAAGAGTAGCGAAGTTATATAGCTGGTTATAGAATTAGTTTAAAACGTAAAAATATAGAAATATGGGAACGCGGCAATGTACTAATATACTAATATACTGACGACCTTGGTATATTTCTTAAGCGCAGTATTATATATTTAAAGGACTACAACCCCTACCTTAGATGGTTCTCTTTTTTATAGTAAATTTTAGAATATAACTAGAGTTAATCTATTAGGCACTTACTTTATACGTTATATTAATTATTTATTTACTTATACACCTAACCCATTAGTAAGTCTATTATAGTATTTCCTATAAGGTTTTGTTATATATAAGGTTCTTTTAATACCTACTTATAATAAAGCCTTATAGTAGATACTATGGTAAACTTATTAATAGGCTAGGTATATAAGTAAATATAATAATAAGATCTAGCTATGGAGTAAGTACCTAATTAATTAATTATAATTAATTTTAAGATTTACTATAAAAAGAGAACTATCTAAGGTAGAGATTATAGTTCTTTAAATATATAACCTAACTTTTAAAAAAGGCACTAAGTACGTTAGTACGTTAGGTACGCTAGTACAGAGTATATAAATACGTTAAATTTATTAAGTACGTGGTTTGTTATATAACTCGGCTACCCCTTATCCCATAGTTTGACTAGTTTTAGCGTCTCTCGCGCTTCTACTACTAGTTCGTTTATATCCTCTTTAAGTAGTCATACTACTACTAATATAAGGTCTGTAATACTACATCTATTATTTTAAACTATTATAGCTAGGACTATATAAGGTTAGTATATACTATAAATATACAGCGCTAGGTTTACTTACTTCTTATATTAGTTACTACTACTATATATATTCTCTATAACTATATTATCTAATTAAGGTTAGGGTTAGGGATCGGGCCTATATACTTCTATTAGCATATACTTCTTATAGGTATATATATAGGCGCTAGGGTTATTAACGCTGGCTACCTATAGATTATTAAAGTCTACGATTAAGAGGTTATTTATAGTAAGCGTAAGTAGGGAGTATACGATTATAAAATTTAAGCGTTTAAATTTGCCTAGTATTATATTAGTATATACAGCGCTTATATATAGGTTATATAGTATATACGCTATAATATTATAGAGAAGTTCTAATATAACCACTATTATTATAAATATGCGACGCGTATACACGGGCTATATATAACGGAACCTTATAGTAAGAACTACAATAGGCTCGTTAATAGGCTAGGTGTGTAGGTAAAGTAAGTTAAAGTCAATAAAGTAATAATAACTAGTGGAGTAGTTGCCCAATAGATTAACTCCAATTATATTCTAAGAATTACTATAAGGAAGGAACTATCTAGGTAGGGACTAAGGGTCCTTAAATACATAACCGTACTCCTATAAAATCCTTCTTATACGTAATATACGTCTTATATATAAGGTATATAAGTTCCTTTTATTCCTCCCGTTTAACACGTAGCACATTATATAATCTTAGTTACTATTCCTTATTATATAGTTCTACTAGCTCCATCCTAGACCGTGCTTATATTAACTAACTAGCTTCTTCCGTCTCTTCTCTAAGTAGTTATAATATTATACTTAAAGCGTCCGTAACACTATCTCCCTCCTCTTTATCTTTGTCCTTAAAGATTCAAAATATCTCTAAGTTATTTACTAGAGGTATAATGTCCGTCTAATTAATTTAGTTAATATTATTACTTATTATACCTAAAGCAACTTCTTCTTTACACGCCCAACGTCGTGCTCGTACTATTGCTGCAATATTATCTCTTAGTGAGATTATACCATCTTTATATTCTTGCTGTTTAAAAGAGGGGTTAGTTTATATTGCGCTAGCGAACCCATCTTTGCGACAACTGTTCTTTTACTTAAAGTATACTAAAGCAAATATTCGTTTGTTCTATAACGTTCGCTCTACTTTTAATGCTAAATATACGTAACCTATTACTCTTAATAGTCGTCTAGTTCCCTAATTAATTTGTCTTAGGGTCTCGTATTTAATCTACTACTACGCGGCTAAATAGTAAACTGTCTTAAGCCCTTACTAAGTTAGAACATTCTTGTAATACGGAACAGAAGGCCCTAAATACTTAGATTGCGGCGTCTACTTATTTACTTTATCTTAAGAAGGTTTATAAGAAGGTTCGTTCTAAGAAGTAGAAACTTATAGAATAAGGTTTATAGGAACTTAGTAATAAAAAAATAGATTCTCTTCTAACAGAGAAGGAAACAGATTTAAGTAGTTCGGCAACTGCTCTTTTTAGGTCCCCCTTAGGTAACTCATTCTTTAGTAATTCTTCTTTGTTAATACTGCCTAACCTAATCTCTTCCGATACTCCTATACCTTTCCTATAGCATTCTTTAAATTCTCTAGTAGCTCCTAGGTAGTCTTAGTATAGCCTATCTACTTAACCTTATACTATATTTTATCGTTAATATCCTTATAACTAACAATCTTCGAAACTTGCCATTTATCTTCTTCCTACCCTCTATATGTGTCTACTTTGTAAACCGGTAGCTTAACATTCCCATATACTAGCTCTAGCATTATAATATACTATACAGGGTAGATCTTTATCTTAGCTAGTAGGTTTAACTTAAATATAACTAGTAAAATCCTCTATGTAATTTTAAAAGGTCCTAGTTTAACGTAGTTTAACTTCTTACTTAGTTATTAACTCTTAAAATTTTTATATAATAGCTATACTTTATCTCCCTCCTTAAGATCTAGTCCCTTAGATCTCCTAGTATTATAGTACTTTTTTATTCTTTCTTATACTTTCTTTGCTAATTCTATAAGGTCTGCATAAAGATTTATTAACGTCTTTATCCTTTCTTTAGCTATACTACTTGTTTTCTTTACTTACTATAGTGACAACGATATTCTTAGCTTATATCCGTAATTCGCTTTAAATGGTAATATGCCTATTCCTTCTTAAGGTGTTGCATTGTATGCAAACTATATAACTAGTAATAGCAATACCTAATTGTTTTGTGTATAATTAATATAATACCTTAAATACTGCTCTAGTGTCTAATTTAGTCTTTCCGTTTAACTATCTATCTGTAGATAATATATAGTAGAAGTTGCTACTCTAACTCCTTACTCCGCTAAGAATACTTCCTAAAATACTGCTATAAATCTTAGATCTCTATCCAATATGATTTTACTTAGTGCTCTATATCTTGCAAACACTTCTTTAATATAAATTCTAGCGATATCTTCCGCTAAGATTTCTTCTATATATGCTATAAAGTATCCCCACTTTATAAGCTTATCTATTATTACTAAGATCGCGTTATAATCTTATCCGGTAATAGGATCTCTTAATTTTAGCAACTTAATAATAAAGTCCCATAATATGACCTCCTATAGTCTCTTTAGTATTTTAACAGGTTATAGCCCTCTATATAGCTTATACCTCGTTAGATTATTCCTTTAGTAATTTAGACACTCCTTAATAACCTTCCTAGCTATCCTCTAGATTCCGTCAATAATATACTCCTCCTAGAGTCTTAACACTAAGCCTATAGCTCCATTATGTCCTTAAGTTAATCCCTTATAAAATTCTTCTATAAATTGCTCTGCTATACTTCTTGGGATATACTTTACTTCTTAGTTTTCGTATATATCCGATTATAGATCTTCTAGCTATGCCTTTAGAATTCTTTATTCCTAAAAGCTTCCTAGTATCTTATAGACTTTCTCTAGTTTATTATCTTCTTAAGTTACTACAATTTTCGGATAATTATACCTAATCAATCCGTCTATATCTTTTCGTAGTAAAGCCCCTAATGGCTTCTCATTATTTTGTAGTTTAGCTTTGCGGCTTAGAGCGTCTGCCTATATATTATCTATACCCTTAGTATATTAAATCTTAAAATAGTATTCCGTAAGCATCTCTGCCCATCTAACCTATTTTTAGTTAAGTTCCTTTATTATTAAGAATCCTATTAGGTTCTTATAATCCGTCTTAACTATAAATAGTTTTTCCGTGCCTTATAAGAATGCTCTCTATTCCTTTAATACTATAACTATACCTAATAACTCCTTATTGTAGATGTCATAGTTTAACTCTAGTAGTATTATCTTTTAACTATAGTATACCACTAGGTGCTATCCATCTTAATATTTCTATATAAAGTATACCCCTAGTACATAGTCTAATACATCTATCTCTACAACCATCTCTAGTCCTAGTTAATAGATCTTAAGAACTAGCTCCTAGGTAAACAACTCTTTAACTTTCCTAAAGAGTTCTCTTTATTCCTTTCCCCATACCTATAGTTCTTCTTTCTTCGTTAATCGCGTAAGTGGCTTAATATCCTTTAACCACTACGCTATAAACCTCCTGCAGTAATTGCAAAACCCTAGGAACAATCTTAACTATATAACGTTCTCTAGTTCTTACCAATTTACTATAGCCTTGATTTTCTTTAGATCTATACTAAGTTGGCCTAGTTTAATAATAAATCTAATAAAATCGGTCTTCCTAGTAAAGAACTCGCATTTCTCAATTACTACTGGCATTTGTTCTTCCTATAATCTCCTTAAGACCCATTTAACGTATTCTCCGTGTTCTTCCTTAGTTATTAAGTAGATAATAATATCGTTAAGGTATACTATAACAAATTCATCCAAGTATTTTCCTAATACATCAGTCTTGCGGTCGATACCCCCAATACCCGGTATCAGGATACCCGAGTATCGGCCGATACTATTGCCGATACCCCGATACGTATCCGATACTACAGTATTTTACGCCACTATTATGGGATACCCCCGTAACACCTTATACATATCCACCTATTTCCACTAACCTAGCAATTAAAGACCAATTATAATATTGCAATATCCGCAATATTCGCAATATTTACAATATCCGCTCGCAATATCCGCAATATCCAAAATATCCGCGACTTCTGCCCCGTGCACTTATTGTGCTCGCTCCGTAATAGCCACTACGGGAGCTAATTTTAGGCTCTTAAGGATTCTCTAGCAAGCTAAGGAGGTAAAAAAGTAGATTTCTACTTTGTATGATATAGAATCTAAAGCGGAATACTTAGAATCTCCTTAGCTACCTAATCCTTTAAGCATTCTACTGCCTTAAGTATTTTTATACTAGTCTTTGTACGATCCCATAAAACTTAACATTAAGCACCTAAAAATACCCTTTCTGGCTTATTACTTATTCTAGGTATTAAGAGAACCTTAATTGCTAGTTATAAGAGCTGTGGAAAGCGGATACGCTAAGCTAGAAGATACTACTAGTCAATAGCCTTTATACGACTCTTTAGAAGTAATATTGCTTTCTTACGGATATATGCCTTAAACTTATTAACTTTATCTGCTTTTGTAGCCTCTTAAAGTATATTATAATAAGCCTTTTTAAACTTAGAGAGCTCTTCTTTAGGAATATCTTCTCTTCCTCTTTAGGCGTTGTACGATAGCTTAGGATCTAGTAGTAGTGCCTTATAAAGAAATCTCTCCTAAAGCTTTCGTACAATATAGAGTTACTATTTTCCTTTAAGAGTAAGATTACCCTGTTAATTCCTTATAAATGTTGTATAAGCCTTAGGGTTTAGAACTTGTGCAGCTAGATAGTATAGAGACTTAGTAAGCTCCTTTTAATACTTCTTAAGCTTTGCTAAGGCTTGTACGACCCCTAAAAGAATAAACTTATCCTTAGATTTATTCTAAGATTATTAGTAAAAGAGAAGAATAGGGTATCGTATAATATACCTATAATTTCTAAATAGTACGTTTAAGAATAGCAATTAATTCTAGAACTCTTTTAAGTGTTAGACAACTCCCTTTAATAAAAAGGGTTGTATTATAGAAGGCTTTAAGGAAGTTATATATCGTACAAAGCTATATCCAATCCTCTATTAATAAGAGATCTTCTTTAGAAATATTTTTTTAATATTCCTTAATATAGAGGCTTAATCCAGTCCTAATTTTAGGATTAAGAGCTACTATAAGCTTTGCAGTGTGGGAATTGAACGAGCAACTTAATTGTAAATCTATGGAAATCAAGTGGTATATATACATGAGAAAGGTATAGGCAACAAGATAAAAGGGGAGACTAATACGTAGTCGAAACAGGGTAATATAAGGTATACGAGGTATACGAGGGTAGTGCTGATGCTGCCTTTCAGGCAGCATCCTGGTGTCTCAGCATGGTACCGGTAGTCGGTTACAGCTACTGATATTATCTTCCACCAGCTATTCCATCTCGTATAATTATTAAGAGGAATTATACGTCCAGCTTTACTTATAAACTATATTATATAATTTGCAGAGGAACGAATATAAATAATAAGGTTATAAAGCTTTCCTAATGGGCCTAAAATCGCTTGTATATTTCGACCTCGTTTAGCTAATTAAGTTGCCTTTATTAATTGATTTGCTTGTTATACAATACTTTTTAGCTTAACTTCTTGCGTCTTCCTTTTCCCCTTTCCTCTTCCTTATAGTGTCTTTATAGGAGCTAGCTATTATATAATATCTTTATCTTCTTTATTCTCTTCCTCCTTATTATTATTGTCTTCTTCTTTATCTCCTTCCTACTTTGCTTTATCTTCTTGGTTATATAACTCTATAAGCTTCTAATCCTTCTTTAAGGGAAAGAGGAAAGCTTAAATAATTAGATTAATGACGTGTCCCTAGTAACAAATCCTTTAGTGTAACGCGTTCTAGGAAATCTTATACGTAAGGATAAGCTATTTAGATATTATACGATATAGAACATTATTTAATTCTATATTATCGCCAACAAGTGCTTTAATCTTTATTTAAATACTATACGACTTAAGAATAGGTTAAAGTGCTTCCTATTAATTCTTACTACTTTAACTCTATACCGTATAAAGGCCAATTAAGATATTATAATAGTGATTATTAATATTAAGAAAGCTAGTATAGATGCTAAGAAGAAGAGCATAATTGGGATACGTCTAGATATTAACTATAAGATAAATAGGTGTCTTTATAGATTAAAGTACTCATTATATAATATCCTAATTATTAATATAATGACGTTAAATACATTTTGTAATTGTTAAGTGATATATTAGGATAATAGTAGGTTAATTAGCTTCTCGATTAAGTGCTTTAATAAAAGTATAAAATTTTGGCTATTTAACGTATAAAAAAGGGAGCCGTTATATAACAATTAGATTAACCAGCGTTTGTTTAATTAAGTCTTTCTCCACCATACGATAAAGAACTTTACCCTTAAGCCCCTTAATTCCCCCCTTTTCTAAAAGGCTTTTATATAATTGTTGCACTAAATCCTTTATATAATCTTGTAATGTTATATAAGACTTATTCTTAGCTGTTATTTAGTTAATATTGTGCTCCCTTTTAAGGTGTAGTTTAAGGCCACGCGTTAAAGGATAATACCCTTTAGGGTCTAAAGGCTCGCAGTATTTATAGAAATAGTAACCCTTCTTTATATAACGTTTATCGTCATCTATAAGATAAGCATGTTTATAGATTAAGGAAGTAAGTTTAGGTATTATGCGAGATACTAAGGCTAATGCAGTATTAGTATCACCACTAAAGAGAACAGTATTGGTATTTCTATTAAGAGAATTAAGAGTTTCGGAGTTATTAGATAAAAGAATAGAATTCTAATTAGCTATTACAGCTTTATATAAGTAAAATTTTGGATGTTTGTGTAAATGCTAAGACTTCGTATAAGTATCGGCGATACGTATTAGGGGTATCGGGTATCGACCGCAAGACTATAATATATTATTAATGCACTTCTAGAACGTTACTAGTGCGTTTATAAGCCCGATTTGCATAACTAATAGTTTATATAGTCCTTCCTTTAACCTAAAGGCTGCCTTCTATTCGTCGCCTTCCTTAATTCTAATCTAATAGTACGCCCATCTCAGATCTATCTTTATAAAGATTTGCGCATTACCTATTCTATTTTAGATTTCGCTAATTAAGGGTAAAGAATACCTATCCTTCCTAGTAATGCTATTTAACTATCTGTAGTTAATACACAGCCTTAGTTTGCCATTCTTCTTTAGTACGAACAGTACTAGATATCCCACTAATAACTACAATAGTCTAATATATCCCTTTTATAAATTTTCCTAGATAAACTCTTTTAATACTCTACCTTCTTCTTTAGTAAGCTTATAAATTAGAAAGAACCTTAGACTTATTCCTAGTTCTAATTCTATTTTATAGTCCTATACTATATACTCTAACAGCTTTTCACTTTCCGGTAACCATAGTTTTTTGCCGTACTTATAGTATCTCTTTAGTATATAACTTAGTTCTTTTTCTATTTCTTTATAGGTTACTCCTACTTAGTACTATACTAACTTAGCTTATTATCGCATCTTATAGCGTTAAGTATCCCTAATATTGACCTAACCTATAATCCAATTAATCTTTAGATTATATTCCTATAACTAAGGCATACCTAATACTGCCTTATCCTATCCTAATAGTAGGATATTAAAAGACATCTTAATTTGTCTTCCTTTAATAGTTATCTAAATAGGTCCTGTTTTAAGATTAATGATCCCTCCTCTATAGGCTATTAAATCTCCTAAAATTATAACTAATAGGTAAAATTACTCCTTCTATCTATAAGGTAGTCCCATTCTCTTAACTGCTACTAGTAAGATATAGTTTCGCGTTACTCTACTATCTATTAACGCTTTAAATTGCTAATCTTACTAATTAACTTATAAATTTAGGTGTCGTCCTTAAATTCCCTTAAGGGTCTAAGGTTCTACCACTAGCTCCCTCTGGTCCTATAGGCCTCTACTTTTCCTAACTATTAGCTACTTAATCCTATTGCACTTAGCTCGCTTTTTGGCCAATACCTAGTTCGCTTTTTGTCTTTAATATGCCATAAACACGTATTTTCTAGGCATTCCCACCACTGTCGTCCGTCTAAGCATTCTTCTATAAGGAATCTTCCTAGTTAAAGTACTAAGCTTCCTTCCTCTTAAACTTCTACTAGATACCATCTATGTATATATTTAGCATTCCTATATTATCGCTCGTCTATTATCTAGTATATCCTTATAGGGTATTTCCGATTCTTTTCCTTCGGATTCTTATACATTTCGCATATATTATCTACGCACGCGATTTATAATAACGTGTAGTATACTAGGTGCTTTAGGTTAACTCTTAACTCGTCTTTATTCTTAAGTTTAAATCTCTACTATACTAATCTAAACGTTGCAACTTTATTCGCAGGTACTAAGATATATCTCTCGCTTCTTTAGTCCTTTAATTATTCCTCTAGATCCTTTAACGTTATAATTAAGGCTCCTTTAATATAAGTTATAGCCTTCTCTATAATTAGGTGGTTTTAAATAACTTTCTTATCCAACTATATATAGAAATCTTTCCACTTATTATTATGCCTTTGCCTATACTACCTTTAGTATAGCTACTAGAGTATATACGGCTTATCCGTAAGAAAGTATCTCCTTATTACTGCGTCGTAATAGCCCTTTATGTGTCGTTCTTCAAACCTAGTTAGAATCCCTAGATCCTCTTTATCTTCTAGTTTAGTAAGCTACTTAGCTCTTAGTATACCTACCCTAGGCCTATTAGTAATTCTTTATACTAGCGCTCTGTCCTTTATACGTCCCAATATACTAAATCTCTTATCTAGTTTCTATTCTTGCCATGCGATAATTCTTTACCTAAACTCTTCCATGGTTTTCTTTAATTTGCGTCTTACACTCTAATTCTTAAAGTCTTTATACTTCTTAATCTTAGTATTAACTTTTCAATCTTTAGTCTAAATACTATATTCCACTAGTAAGTCCTCTAAGTCTATATATTCGTCTCCTAGTCTAATTGCTGTTTACACTACAGATTCCCTAATTTATAAAGAAGCCTCTTGCCTCTTATCTGTGGGTGCCCTAATTCGTACTCTAAATTCTTAACCCCTTTAGATTCTTAATCCTAAGCTTGCTTCTATCTTAAGCTTTACTTTAGCCTTAGTTTAACTAGGCTTACTTAGTATTCTTATCTCGTCTTAAGAGTCTTAAATCTCACTTATCTTATCTTAAGAATCTTATACCTATAAAAACTTCCGTCCCGAGCTTATTTGTATATTCTTAAACTAAGCTGCTGCTCTACTCTATCGGTTTTCGTCTGTTATAGGTCCTTAAGCTTACCTTATCTCATCTTAAGAGTCTTAGTCGTCTCGTATCTTACTATAAAAATCTTAAGCCTATAGCCTTTTGCCTTTATTAAGTGCCGAAGTAGTTCGCTGTCCTACTTCTCTTACGTCTCGTAAAGCAATAAATATTGTGTCTAGTAGGGTCTTAATCCTAACTGATGTTCCCTATTCTATAGTAGAATTATCCTTTACCTCTAGTATAACATCTCTAATGGCTGCGTATTCCTAGTAAACCGCTCTTATTGCCTTATTGTTATAGAATGTTTCGCCTATATTAAATTTATTATCCTTAATGTCCGATCTACAAACTGGTTTATTAGTTCCTCTATATCTTATAGGTGCTGGCTCTTATAGCTAATAGCTTACGCCATACTTAGCGTCTTTATAAATTTGGTATGTATTATTATAACAAAATGTAAAACTTCTAATTAAACATTCTTTTGTTCCTCGTAGCATATTGTTATCCCTTTATACATATATGTCGTCTACTAGTCTCGTGCCCTTTACTACGTAGTAACTCTACCTACTTTTATAGTCTTTGACGTAATAACCCTATCTTCCGCAATTTATGCAAGCTCCCTTTTTAAACTATTTTTCTTACTATAGAGTCCGCCTAAATATCTTCTACTACTAAGATCCCTAATTCGGCCTTTACTCTTTAGATCTTTAATTACTTAATCCTTGTTCTTTAGGTTTCCACGGTTTCTTACTTTATCTTTTATAAGCTTCTTTAGTACCACTTAGGTTTATTAGCTCTGCGCTATACCATAATTTCTAACTTAGCTTTTATCGTTGCGTGCTTTGCGCCTTATATAACTATAAAACTCTATCCTAGCCTCTCTTAGCCTATTCCCTTTAGTAGATCTAATTATTAATCTTAATCGCCTAATCTATTAGTTCCCTTAGGGTATCTATATCTTCTATTAGGATAATTATATCTTAGACTTTAGCCTTAAGTCCCTATTTATACTATGCTATAAGCGCCCTATTATTCCACTCTATTTATATTATTAACGTCTAGAACTGCGTTATATACTTAATTGCTAAGGTTCATTACATAATATCTTAGAGTTTTCTTTCCGCCGTAGTCGCTGCCTTTAGGTCTCTAAACATTTGTATAAGTCGCTCTATAAATCCGTTCCAGCTTAAGAACATAAACCGTACCTCTTAGTTGGTGGTTGTTATGCTATTTGCTTATATCTCTATAAGATAAGACTTAAACTACTTAAGTGCTCTTCCTGTTAAGAATAGTCCTACGTATACTATTTAATCCATAGGTATTGCCAGCTTAGCTCCCTCTTATGTGACCTTAAAGTGTATTTGCGTAAGGAATCCTTTAAGCTTTAATCTCTCTCCTAAGTATCTTTCAATCGATAGTAACTTAACCTTTACTACGCCTATCCCGTTAATTCTATTTTCCAACGTTATATTATTTTCTATTAACTAGTCAACTATCTCTTATAACTGTTTAACCGTTATAGGTTGCTATAAGTTAGTGTCTGCCATACTAGTATTGTTACCTAACCTTAATGTAGTTACCGCTGTCGATGGCGTTATAGCTAGTGCTTTAGGTGGCATATTATTCGACTTTCTGTACTTATTACTATAACTAAGTAGTAATTATATAACGGAACCTTATAGCAAGAACTATAATGGGCTTGTTAATAGGCTAGGTATATAGGTAAAGCAAGTTAAAGTTAATAAAGTAATAATAACTGGTAGAGTGGTTGCCTAATAGATTAACTCTAATTATATTCTAAAAATTACTATAAGGAAGGAACTATCTAGGTAGGGACTAAGGGTCCTTAAATACACAACCGTACTCCTATAAAATCCTTCTTATACGTAATATACGTCTTATACATAAGGTACGTAAGTTCCTCTCGTTCCTTCCGTTTAACACATAGCACATTATATAACCTTAGTTACTATTCCTCGTCACATAGTTCTACCGGCTCCATCCTAGACCGTGCTTATATTAACTAACTAGCTTCTTCCATCTCTTCTCTAAGTAGTCGTAACATTGTACTTAAAGCGTCTGTAATACTATATTTTAATAACTTAGCTCGCTTATTTTATGCTATAGCTAGGAAGATATATATATAGTGTATATATACGCCGTATATATAAAGCATAGCGTAGTTAGAATAGTTCTAACTATATTAAACTTTTTAACTCCGTTAAACTTTTTCCTAACCCCACCGAGCTATATAGAAGTACATTTTAAAAGTTTTTGTCACTAAGCCAGCTTGCCACTAAGGCAGAATAACAAGATTCTATTAGTAGAATTCTGCGAGCTTACAGAGGTGCGTTTTAAAGGTCTAGCTACTAAGCTTACTTACCGCCAAGGCTAAAAAACGAGATTCTGCCGGTAAAATTCTTCTCCATTAATAAGCGTTCTACTAAGTTTGTTTTTAGCAGCTTAATTCTATAGCTTTAAAGTATTTTTTTTAATATTCTAAATATCTACTAAAAGATCTACTACTAAATATTCTATAGTGTAACGGAACCTTATAGCAGGTACTATAATAGGCTCGTTATTAGGCTAGGTGTATAGGTGATATAAATTAAAGTTAACAACGTAATAATAACTGGTGGAGTAGTTGCCTAATAGATTAACTCTAATTATATTCTAAGAATTACTATAAGGAAGAAACTATCTAGGTAGGGACTAAGGGTCCTTAAATACACAACTGTACTCCTATAAAATCCTTCTTATATATAATATATATATACTCTATTTACTCTATTATAGATTATATAGATCCTATAGATTATATAGATTATATTATATAACCTTAGTTACTATTCCTTATTATATAGTTCTATCGGCTCTATTCTAGACCGTACCTAAATTAACTAACTAGCTTCTTCCAACTCTTCCCTAAATAGTTATAATATTGTACTTAAAGCGTCCATAACACTATCTCCCTCCTTTTTATCTTCGTCCTTAAAGATTCTAAATATCTCTAAGTTATTTACTAGAGGTGTAATATCCATCTAATTAATTTAGTTAATATTATTGCTTATTATACCTAAAGCAATTTCTTCTTCCTTAACTGTTTGTCATATTCGCACCATAGCTGCGATATTATCTCTTAGTAAGATTATACTATCTCTATATTCTCGCTGTTTAAAAAAGGGGTTAGTTTATATTGCGTTAGCAAACCTATCTTTATAACAACCGTCCTCTTATTTAAAGTGCACTAAAGCAAATATTTATTTATCTTACGATATTCGCTCTATCTCTAATACTAAATATATACAACCTATTACCCCTAACAGCTACCTAGTTCCCTAATTAATTTGTTTTAGGGTCCCGTATTTAATCTGCTGCTATATAGCTAGATAATAAACTATTTATTACTCTGGCGGAACTGCGCCGTTCTTATAACGTTAAATAGGAGGCTGCCGATGCTTAGCAACGGGCCCTTAAGTCTTGTCTTACGGCGTCTGCTTAGTTAATCCGTCTTAAAAAGGTTTATAAGAAGGTCCGTTTTAAGGAGTAAAAACTAGTAAAATAAGGTCTATAGGAACTTAGTAATAAAAGAACGGATTTTCTTTTAACCGAGAAGGAAATAGATCTAAGTAGCTTAGTAACTGCTCTTCTTAGGTCCCCCTTAGGTAACTCATTTTTCGGGAATCTTTCTTTATTAATACTGCCTAACCTAATCTCTTTTAATACTCCTATACCTTTCCTATAGCGTTCTTTAGGTTCTCTAGTAGCTCCTAGGTAGTCTTAATATAGCCTATCCACTTTACTTTATACCATATTTCATTATTAATATCCTTATAGCTAACGATCTTTAAAACTTACTATTTGTCTTCTTCTTATCCTCTATATAACGTATTCTACCAGCGAGCCGGCCACCCCACCGAGCCGGCCACTTCAAAATACACCAA
>Ga0307515_10002555_pt1 | contig 39290 bp, 24 predicted proteins | sample 17_EM_MG_FD_194513 | JGI IMG/M metagenome (GOLD analysis project Ga0307515, IMG submission 194513) | Populus trichocarpa ectomycorrhiza microbial communities from riparian zone in the Pacific Northwest, United States - 17_EM | ecosystem: Host-associated > Plants > Roots > Unclassified | place... | reverse complement strand
AATTTTACCCTACTTTTCCTATTTAACCCACTTCTGCTTATATAAGATTTCCAGAATTTCCTATATAAGTTAGTTATTATATTAATAGGCTGCTATTAAATTTGCATTGATTTTTTATTAAGAATTGGTTAATTTATAAAGGGTAAAAAAAATCGCGATTTTGGTGGGTTTTGCAAGTGCGCGACTCGCTTGCTTGCGCGACTCGCTTGCCACCTACGTTACTATAAAGACCTATTCTACTACAGGACCTCTTATATTCTGCGAGTGTTGGTTTTAAAAAGGGTACAGCCACCCCGCTCTTGATAGAGGGTCGGTATATTATTACTTGATAATGTTAATTTGACTTTTAGGCAACAATTGCATTAGCACAAGCGTATGAATTCAAGTTGCTGAGATAATAAAGGTCACCAAATGACATGGGCAAAAATGGGAGGATTGGACAGATGTTGAGACCGCTCTATAAAGAAGAGAGACCATCATTGTCATTAGTGACACGTCTAGTCGTGGATCATCCACTACCACGTCATGATAACCAAGAAAAGAGTAGCACAGCAATCCCCAGTACAGAGAACAGCCGATGGTGAAGGAAAAAGTTCTCAAGGAAAATTTGCCATATAAACGACAACCCTCCCTTTTCTAACATCATCGGACATGCGTTTCGCAGAAAGCACCTGACAAAAAATCGACTAAACGCCAGAATGCCACAAGTGTAGACCCTCCCCTCTCCCGCTTTTTTGTTCTGACCAGAAACAATGGGGTGGACCCTACACCAGGCAGAAGACACTACTAAAGACAACCACAAAATCACAAGCTGACATACCGGCAGGACACAAGTAGCTAGTATTGTTGAGATAGGTGATTTGTTTCGTGAAGGCAGCTGCCTAGATAAGGTCTATAAACAAATATCAGTATTCAGTTCATTAAATTTTAATATGGGTTAACTTACCAGCCACATTCATTGGCATCTCCTCGATTTGGGTGCTGTAAAATTGTTCAATTTCTCTCATCATTCGTACATCCTCAGCTGTAACAAAGTTGATTGCGACACCCTTTCGGCCGAAACGTCCACCACGGCCGATGCGATGAATGTAGTTCTCGCGGTTGGCAGGCAGGTCATAATTAATGACGAGGGAGACCTGTTGAACATCGATGCCTCGGGCAAGAAGATCTGTTGCAATAAGGACACGCGAAGAGCCCGAGCGGAACTCCTTCATGATGACATCGCGCTGAGCCTGGTCCATATCGCCATGCATGGCAGAGACAGTGAAGTCACGGGCAGTAAGCTTGTCAGTAAGCCAGTCGACCTTTCTCCTAGTATTGCAGAAAATAACAGCTTGGGTAATAGTAACGGTCTCGTAAAGATCGGAGAGCGTGTCTAACTTCCAATCTTCCTTCTCGACAGCAATATAGAATTGCTTGATACCCTCCAAGGTCAGTTCATCCTTCTTTACGAGGATGCGGATAGGGTCACGCATAAACTTCGTGGTGACCTCGAGCACGTCCTGAGGCATGGTTGCGGAAAGAAGAACAACCTGGGTGGACTGAGGGAGAAGCTGGAAGATGTCGTAGATCTGCTCGGTGAACCCACGGGACAACATCTCGTCAGCCTCATCAAGAACGAACATCTTCATCTGGTCGGTCTTGAGTACACGGCGTTGAATCATATCCTGAACGCGGCCGGGTGTACCAACGACAACCTGGGGCCCCTCATTCAGGGCTTTCATGTCGTCACGAACGCTGGTGCCACCGATACAAGCATGGCACTCAACATTCATGAAATCGCCGATTGCAACGACAACTTTCTGGATTTGTTGGGCCAGCTCACGGGTAGGTGCAAGAATAAGAGCCTGGCAGGACTTGATGTTCGGGTCGAGTTTCTGGAGGACGGAGATTGAGAAAGTGGCAGTCTTGCCAGTTCCAGATTGCGCCTGTGCAATAACGTCGTGTCCTAAATATTATGTCAATTACTCTCAGCTTCCAAGGCTCTATGAATAACACGCACCCTTGATAACGGGCATAATGGCGCGCTGTTGGATCGCGGATGGGCGCTCGAAACCGTAGGCATAAACACCACGGAGAAGTTCTGGCTTTAAGTTCATGGCGTCGAAGGAGTCCGTGGTCTCGTCATAGTTGGATTCAATTTGACCTGTGAAACAGTTGTTAGACGGTATGGAGTTGATCGAGATAACTGACTGCTCCCCGCAGCGATAGAGTGATTGGACCAGGTATACGGATAGAACATACCTTCAGGAACATCCTCGAGGCCTTTTGCATCAGCCATGATTGCGACTGAGGAAGGGCGATCACAAGCTCTGCGCCGTGCCCGGGAAGAAAGTGTGGTGGGGTTGAAGGCGGTGGTGATCCCCCAGATACCGCCGCAGATGTAAAAGTGAAGTTGTGCTGAGACTAGATACCTACCCTCTTAGGTGAGAGTGGAGGCGATATCTAGTGGGTGAAGGTTGTCTTGGATATGTTGTGGCTGTTGTGAAGATGATGGAGTTAATGGAGGAGATGAAGTAGTCGCCGCAGACTTTTTAATTTTTAGCGAATGGCGCTAATATGGTGGCAGCGGCGAATAGCGGAGGTAAATGGTCATAAATTCTGCGCCTGTCCTGAACCTTCTACTCACCCGAGAACTCAGACTCCCTTCAGCCGGAGTGATCGTTGATTGCACATTGTTCTTTTTCTGTATTACTGCTTTGGTCGACTTGCGAGGCGTAGAAAAATATATGGCTTCATCAGCAGTCCCGCTTGACGCATGTTTGCGCGTGGAAGAGGACAACAAATACTATCGGGTTAAAAGAATAAAGTTGTCGTCCTCGATCGGCGAAGATTCAGGAGATGCTCCCGTGGCCATCCCGAGCCACCCATTGGGCATCAAGCCATCAGGCAACGCATATACAGCCTCTCGAAACATCAAATTCGCGTGCGGACTCTTTTGCAAACTGCCTGACGAACTTTTGAACCATTTCCTGGAAAAGCTAGATGCATTAGATTTGGTGAGATTAGGTGGCACTTGCAAGGCTCTATATGCTTTCACTAGCGCTGAAGAACTGTGGAAGAATTTATTTATAGGGTACGTGGGCAATTTTCTCTTTCAGTGTCTTTCCCCCGAATATGAAAGCTGAAGTGATTCGAGCTCTTTTTCAACTCACCACAAACAACCTTGATGTAAATTTCATATTCTTCCATTTGCTCGCCTTCGTCAATGTGTCTGTCCAATATTTGTATTGTGCAAGTGGAGTTCACCATTTCTCTGATACACCATACGCATTATATCTGTAGCGCAGTCAGTCACAAGACTCGTATAAAATCTTCGAGTTAGGCCTCTTCACACGCATATATATATATATCTCGTCAGTGTAACTGTTTTGGACTTCGATTTTTTCCATACATGTGTGATGATCATTTTTGACTCAAGTTCCATGAATATCTCCATGCCTGATTTAAGTTAAAATATACCATAAGGTTTCCTCCCAAAAATTTCGTATGGTATGGCACATGGCGCTCAACATACCTAAAACTTCCGCATACACCGCAATTCCGCGTTTCATGCAGGAACCTCTTCTCGGATGTCCTCTACCGTCCGTTCCACTGCGCCCACATGTCCTTGGAGCCATACACGACCAATATACCATCACAAAATTTAATTCCACGATTCCCTGATCTTACTCATGAGGAGTTCTCTGCAGAATGGACAGATACGCCGTTCATCCTAACGTCTCCCGTCAAAGAGTGGTCTGTTTATAAGAATTGGACGCCAAAGACGCTGCTCTCGAAATATGCCAATGTCAGGTTCCGTGCTGAAGCGGTGGACTGGCCGCTTAAGACATATATGGATTATATGAACAACAGTAGTGAAGAAAGCCCACTCTACCTGTTTGACCGAAGCTTTGTGGAGAAGATGGATATCTCCGTTGGTAAGGATGCAAAAGATACAGCATATTGGCCACCAACTTGCTTCGGCGAAGACTTTTTCAGTGTACTGGGCGATCAGCGACCAGACTGCAGATGGATGATCATGGGGCCCGAGAGAAGCGGAAGCACTTTCCATAAAGATCCTAATGCGACCAGGTTAGTCCTACGATCTCGAGACTTTTGGCTGGAATAACTCTGACACGCACTCAAGCGCCTGGAATGCCGTCTTAACAGGCACCAAGTACTGGCTCCTCTTCCCTTCTCACCCCACCCTCCCTCCTCCCCCGGGTGTCATTATCTCCCCCGATCAGTCTGAAATAACTTCCCCTCTCAGCATCGCCGAGTATCTTCTGTCCTTCCACTCCCTTGCGCGACGTACTCCCGGTTGCCGTGAAGCTATCTGTCATGCTGGCGAAGTGCTGCATGTACCCTCAGGTTGGTTCCACCTTGTTTTGAACCTGTCAGAGAGTCTGGCGCTTACGCAAAATTTCGTCCCGAGACGAAGAATTGCAGATGTGTTGGAGTTTTTAAGGGATCAGAAGAGCCAAGTCAGCGGGTTTGCAGACGATGTGACGGATGCGTTTGGGTTGTTTCTGGGAAGGCTGAAGGAGAGGTGTCCAGAAGTTCTGGAGGATGTTTTGGAAGAGTTGGAGAAGAGAGGGACAAAGGCTAGGAAGCGGAAGAGCAGAGGAAAGTGGGAGGAGCTGGTTAAGATGAATGAGCTAAGACAAGGCGATGGTGAATTTAGCTTTGGGTTCAGAAATGACGATGACGAAGAGGTGCCTTGACGAGAAAGAGTTATAGGTTTTAGAATGTTTTGATTGTGGATCCTCGATTGGCTCTCCCAACCTTTGTTTGAAACAAAGCACATGGGTCTTGCCCAAAGGATATGGATATAAAAACAGAGCAAGTATAATTTGTATAAGTGCGTTCCTCTCAAATAAGATTTTAGATTGAGTTGCTTATAGTAACATTTTATACAATAATGTTTCCATGTTGTCGATATCCCGGGCCGCGGCTCCCAAAAGCCTCCATGTACATTTGGAGGTCCAGATGCTGGATCTATAACTCCCCTCTATGCGTCAATGCGAAGTTCTATGTTAACCTAACGTCAAACATGCCCCAGACGCCATCAGTCAAGAGCCTCATTAGTGCTCGCGTTTCAAAGTCTACAGGCTTACTCAAAACAGAAATATGAATCCCACGTTGAAGAGTGTAGCGGAAAGATTTAATGCCTCCCGATCATATCCACCTCATCGCCATCTCCTGCTTTGAATACATCATCCTGATCGTCGTCATCACCATCGCTGGGTTCATCATGGTAACTGGAAGTCTCATCTCCGTATGCCGATCTTAAGCTGATGTCGTCATCGTCTTCTCTTAGCGCTTCAGCCGCCTCCAAAGCATCCGGGTCGTCTGCATATTCATGGTCGAGGCCGTCAATCGAGGCCCTCTGGACACTCTCACGCTCTTCAGCTTCCAGCTCCCGCGCACGCTGCTTTGTTTTCTGATACATGAACCACCCCGTTAGAACGCCGGCTATGACACTAATTAAAATACTTAGATAGTTAAGAGCCTTTGTTTTCGTATCCCTTTTGCCGTCTTGCTCAGCAATCCTATCGAACTGTGAGCCAATGAAGATATGCAGCATAAGTTTAGGGCTGACGATAGTGGTAGCGAGAGCAAAGGAGGCCCAGTGCACGGTTGGGAATGTGGCGATGGCGCCGTTAGAGAGAGAGTACGGCAGCGGACATAGCCTTATCATGACGAGGAGTTTGAGGCCATCGTGCTTTAGTGTAAGGGCTAATGCAGCAAAACGCTTATCATTCGCTATAAGACGGTGGACCATACTTTTCAAAAGGCTCCGGGAGAGGATAAAGGAGACAGTGCTGCCAACAATTGTGGCGCTTGCAGCGATGAACCAGCTAGATGAGAGCTGCTTAGCATAGACAGGACACAATTACGTGTAGCAAACGACATACCCATTTGGAAAACCGTATACAAAACCAGCAATGGTTAGTAGCAATGAATATCCTATTAATGGTGGGAAAGAGACCACGAATATTAATGCCCAAAGGATCAGCCAACCCGCTGTGATATCCCGCCACTTTTTTGCGAATGGAGCAAGCATGCCGAAAATACGCTCGTTATATACTAGAAAGAGTATCCCAAGGACCAGCGCTATTAGGATGCCTAGGCCTACGAGTATTCGATGCAAAGGGGATAGTTGCTGATATGTTTTCATAGCTCGCTTATGCATCCTCTCGGCATTCTTTAGGAATCGTGCTTTGAGGGTTGCTGTATGAGAAGAATAAGATGATCCGTTGCGGCGGAAGGAGGTAGATCTTCGCGTCCATGTTGGACTAGCGGAGCGGCGAGCTGAGGATAGAGGTTCGTCTATGGGAAGTGCAAGGGCGCGTGCATCATAGTCGTCGGCGGGCATAGTTGGTAACCTGAGGATTTGAAAGTGGAATTGCGCGGGGCTATGAGAGGATGGCAAAGGAGGAGTACTGAAGGGGTCCTTTAGATACGGAAATGCTGGCTTTAATCATTCATAGAAGGTGAGTGGTGTAAGAGGAAAGAGGCAGTAAGTAAGAGTAAGATGGGCGTTTGCGGTGTCGATGATCCGATGGAGAGGCAAAGTCAAGCCACGATACGCCACATTGCCAATGTGTTAATCTCTCGACTGTGAGAAATCGAGATTGCCTCCCGCAAGTTCTTCAAAAGACTCTTAGAGAGATTCCAGAGTCATTTCTTCGGGCAGCTATAAGTGGATTTGCCTGCCGGTGAAGCAGCATCAAGCGCAGCAGGGCAAGAAAGCAGGCGTCGCTGTCGTTGTCGTCCCCCGGCAGGAAAGCAGGAAGCACCAATCACTTTCAGGTCCAACTGGAAGGCGAGGGGACTTCAGCTGCCTCGCGCACTCACAAGCCTACATTCTTATACTGCACACCCCCCCTTCATTATCCCTCTACTTCACTTGCTACCAACTGTCTGCTGCAATGTAGCCTTGTAAGATGCCACGCAATCAACTTTATTCCCGCCCGTTCCACCTTGGGCTAACTAACGCGCAGATAGACTTCTCGGATCCCGTCCCCACATTATCGAAGCATGCGCCTGCATAAGGCTGCACCACCCAGAGCTTCATCACCTCCCTCTGCTCCATCCAAGCAATCTAACAAAGCCAGTCTGTTGTCACTGTGCTCGTTCGCTAGCTCGCTCTTGCTTCTTTTGGTTGCTCATCTCTCCTTTCTTGCGACACCCCCAAAGACCACTTTAATCCTTAATTTATCCCCAAACATCACCCCGAACACACCAATAGTTGCTTACTACGCTTCCGACATTACTAGAACCGCCCACCAACTTTTGCGCGACACCATCATCCCTCATTTCAGCTTCAACGATGGTCTCCGACGAAGTCTATGAGCTGTGCCTTCCGGTGCTGCAGGATGAGTCGCTGGAAGATGATGACAAGACTGACAAACTGGAGGAGCTATTACGCAAACAAACTTCTCTTACTGGGAAACCACTCGAGAATGCGGTACTTGATTCGCTCTGGCGGTTTCGCGACGCTGGGAATTCCTCAAGCTCTCCTCCACCCAGCCGTCACACAGTAATTCGCCGGCCATCGCCTGCTGCTTGGCAAGTAGCTCGAGCGCCAACGCCTGTAAATGCTTCTCCGCGAACGATAAATCTACCGCCAGGATTCGCAATTGCACCACCTGGGTTTTCTAGAGCAAAATCCTCTAACGCTTCGCCCTTTACCTCTCCACGGCCTTCCCCTCGTTTGGCCTTTTCAAGCCCCCATATTCCTCATAGCCCAAGCCTAAGCGCATATCAACCTAGCGAGACGAGCCCGACCCCAGAAATATACGGTGATTTTGGTAGTGATACAGTCGACTGGCTGGTCAACGATGACTCAGGAAGCACCGAATCTTCGTCGTTCACTGGCGACGGTACACTCAATGGTGCGGCTGCCGAATGGGTTCAGCCTCAGATAATGGATATGAGCCCATATGATATGCTTCGCTCTATCCTTCGCGATGACCGATCGGATGAAGAGATTGAGAAGTCCCTTGAATCAAATGGATATGACCTTAGCGCCACTATCATAGCTTTAATGGGTCCACAGGCCCTTGATAACCAACAACCCCAGACGAGCTTAGCTGAGCCTGACCGGACTTTCCTAGTAGGCAAATCCATGAGTCCGGCATTTCGTCCAACAACTCCGCTAGGCCAAGCAAAGAGTAACATTGTATGTAAATACTTCCTATCCAGTGGACATTGCGCGAGGGCGGATTGCAGATTTAGCCATGACACTAGCAAAACTCTTTGCAAGTGAGTCACTCCCCAACAGCAAAATGAATGTTCTTGCAGTATTGACATTGCTGTGCCAAGGTATTTTATGACTGGAAACTGTCTCGCGGGGAATACGTGCATATTTTCACATGATCCATCATCTCTAATGGCCCGTATGGTTTTGGAAGGCGGATCCACGCCTCCTACACAAACGGCTGCCCCAAATTTTCAAATGCAGGATTACGAATCGTTTCCCTCTCTTCAATCTGTCAACTCGCCACAATGGACTTCACAGCTTCAAGCACTTGATATGACGGCTCTAGAACAATTGTATGGCACTAGTTCGGCCGTTGCCACTCCGCCGCCGGGCCTAAATCCCTTCCCCACCTTTACGCCGGGAAACTCAAGTCGCCCACACTCGAGACCTGGCAGCCGTCATCATTCCCGAACAGCTACACCTTCTGTACCTGCTGTCGATGACAACGAAGCCTTTCCAACCCTTGGTTCTGCAGCAGCGAAAATAGGTAAGAGACACCATGGAAAAAGAGGCGGCCACAGCCATGGTCATAAGGAAAATGGCGGACCAAATTCCTTAGCCGATTTCGTGCGCATGTCGCCCTCACCAAGCCCTTCTCAGCTTCGTAAAGGACTGAAACCGACAAAGAGCTTCAACGGCAGTCGAGAGAATAGCACAGCTGCGCAAGCAATTCCTCCTCCTGAGCACATTCCCTGGTTAGAAACAGGAGATAATGCAAATCAGGCATATTTGCAGGCCAGGACGGAAGCCTTTAAGCATGGGAGTATGAGGAATAAGTTTCTGCAAAGGTGAGGGTTATTGATTCCTGTCATTCTGAATACTGACGCTGATTGACATAGTGCCGCACAAGCTTGGAATCGAAGTGACTCTCGTGCCGCTAAAGCTCTGAGTCTTCGCGGGCAAAGTGAGAACAATCTCATGCGGGAAGCCCATCGTGAAGCAGCGCGCCATCTGTATGAAGAACGCAACAAAGACAATGCGCCAAATGCACGTGAGCTTTATGTTGACCTCCATGGTGAGTCTAGTGAAATGTTTTCATCAAATTTATATTAGCAAATTAAAGGTGGTAGTGCGATCTCATTTGTTGCTAACATGCCCTCTCAGGTCTCCATCCAGATGAAGCCGTGTCTTATCTAGAGGGAATACTACTCAAACATCAAAGTTCCTCCCGCCCAGTGTACGCCATTACAGGCACAGGCCACCACTCTAAGAATGGCAGAGACAAGGTTGGAAAAGCCATCCGCAGCTTCCTGAACGAATGGCGTTATGCATTCCGTGAATTCTCAGTCCCTGGTGATCGCAACAATGTCGGCGGCATCTTAGGCATTGACCCCAGCAGCTACGACCGCAGTATTGGGGAGCGAAGCAAGGATAGTGAATCGGAAACGAACGCTGAGGTAAACATGAAAAAGGACACAAAGATCAGGATCATCAAGAAGGACGATATGGTAGATATTCCAAAAGGGCCGAAGCTATTATGACGTGAGGTTTAGTAAGAAAGAAATGAGAATCCAAAACTACTTCACGACGAATTTCACTTCGAAGTTCACTTGGGCGTGAATGTGTAATGCATGTGAGGCAAGCGTGATCATAGCTCTATTACGTTTAGGTTTGTATACAACGCAAGTACACCGTCCTAAATTCAGCGTAATACTTTACACGACCCACTAAACTAAGATATCGGGCAGCGAAGGTCGGATAGTAGCGATAAGCTTACGAGTTATACGTATAAGGGACATATTAAAACACACTAGACATTGGTCTTAGTGCTTGCATGTCCTTCAGCATAAAAGAGGGCCAAACCGCCTTTTCCTCCAACCTTCTGGAAATTGACGCGTTCGGGATATTTCGCCTGCTATATTCTCCATGATAAATATGCCAACTTAGCACGAGGACTGCGGATCAGCAACCGGATCGGAGGCAAGTTCCCCGTTCGTGACCACTACAGAAGCCGTGAAGCAAACCACCACTGGGACCCAGTCAGTTAGAGTTGGCTTCTTCTAATCCTCTAGACGTCGATAATTGAAAGAAACCACTACTATAACGTTAACCTCATCAGAGCCCCCTAACATCGCATCCAGTTTACCTTCAACAGTACTACGTCCATTCTATCCACCATGGTACCCCGGCCCTCTAGCCCAACATCACTCCTATGGGCGCATCAACTTAAGCGTGAACACGAACACCTTCTCGACCGCGTGAAAGATATGGCAAAGTCACAGGAAGCTCATGACGTCAAGGTTCATGCCATAGAGGCGAGCAATGAGCGCATGAAGAGCATATCTGCGCGATTTGAAGATATGATGACACGGATTGCAGCAATTGAGGAGGAAAATCAAGATGTCAAGGAGTTGATCGAAAATTTTGTCGGAGAAAGGCCAACAAAGCTGGGGGGAGGTGTTGAGAAAATTCCAAGGCTAGCGGATCAGATTGCAGCTCTAGACTCGCACACTAAGGAGGTGGGCATTGGGGTTCAACAGACACTGTCTACGTATCAAGTAGTTATCAAAAAGGTCGAAGACCTTGAGGCTAAGGTGCAGAAACAAGAAAGAACGGAAACGCTGAGAAAGAAGAACGACCCGGTTGATATTACAGTCCTTACAAGGAGACTTGACGCAATCGAATCCCGTAGAAATAATGATGCTACAAGGACTAAAACTCTTATTGGTAGAATGGAGGTGCTGGAACAGGCGAGCCAACAACTTAGCACGAGAAGTGCTCGATTCCAAGCCGAAATTGGAAGATTGAACAGTGAGGCTAAGAATCAACAAGAGATGGCCAGAGGAACCACGACAGTCATGACTAAATTAGATCTCGCACAGGAGTCGTCCCAGTCTAGTTTTCAGTTCCCCTACAGCCCAAGTGCGGGGAAACTCAACCAAAGGTATTGAACACCCCTTACGAATTAAACCCATACCTCGCCAAATCAATTCTGTAGTAGCGGATGGGACAGGTACTGAATACCATCATAGTTCACCGGAAAAACACAATCTGCCGGAAGGTTCCCCAGCTCTAAATGCACAGTTAAGGCAATCAGTGAGGACATCACCACAGTTGTATACGGAAGGGTTGGTCCGACCAGTGCTCTCTAAAATCACAACATCAACCTCCATGACTAAGGAAGACAATATATATGCGAAGATCGTCCCTGGAGCGGCTAATTCGAGGAAGAAGAGAGGGGTTACACGCAGCCTAGATGTGCAGCAGGCGACGAGCCGAGTGATGCCATCCGCAGAGCGCGCTGTACCAATGCCGAATCCATTGAAGGACTTTGCAGCGTCGCTCAAGCACCCGAAAGCTATTCAAAGGCTTCCTAAATCGGAAACTCTCTGGCTAGAATTACCACCACAGAAGCGTAAAAGAAGACAGATACCCCAAGTACAAGACCTGGACAGCTTTGCTTTGATGGCTGACTTCAGCTATATCTGAAGCACACATTGCACCTAAATTTTCCAACCACTAAAGAGAGCAGCCTTTTTCGCGTACTCAATGTGTTCATGTCTCTGTAAATTTGTACGGACCTTCACGATCTACGACAGACACCTCCATATTCGCTTCCCCGATCTCCTTCCCATCTATCTTCAAGCCTGCCTTCATCACATCCCCCGTAGTCACTGGCCCAACGCCTTTAGGTGTACCGGTAAGCACAATATCACCCTTCTCTAGGGTCATGACTTTACTAATATCGCTTAGTTGCCGCGGGATGCGAAAGAGCATCAGCTTGGTGTTATCGTTTTGTTTTAGTTGATTGTTAATACTGAGCCAAAGGTGGGCATCGTGAGGGTCTGGGATGCGAGATTTGGCAATCAGTTTGCTGATGGGAAGAAAAGTATCGAAGCCTTTGGCAATGCTCCAAGGGAGGCCTTTGCGTTTAGCTTCATCTTGGACGTTGCGGGCTGTCATGTCGATTGCCAGGAGATAACCTAGAGATTTTCAATTTTACTAGTCAGATTTGGGCTGAATTTGCGTAAGGTTTTTTTTTTGGGGGGGGGAGGGTTAACAAGAGGCTATATTCAAGAGCATGACTCACATTCAATTGCTTCCAGCGCGCCTTGGCTATCCTTAGGATCCAGATCCTGTACCTTCCTGCCAATAACAAGCCCAAGTTCTACTTCGTAGTGCATGGTCACACCCTTTGGTCGCAGCACCGGTCCTGTGCCTGGTAGTAAGATCGCGCTTGATGGCTTCAGGAAGAAGAACGGTTGCTTAGGCCGCTGATTGTTGAGCTCTTTGACATGGTCGCTTATAGGGAATATTCAGTTATATGCTTCCAGGGTATGAACGAGGACTACAAACGCATAATTTCGGCCAATGCACATAATCTGAATAGATAATCAGCTGACTTGTTACCGGTAAGATACGTTGAAGGGGAAAATTGGAAATACCTTCCTGCAATTCGCCTTTACTGAGGCTATTGTGGTCATTTTTATTTATTGGCAGACTATTCATAGGTGATAGCCGTGCGGACGTAGTGATACGGTTATCTCAGTGAGCGACTCAGCCGGCAACCAAGACAGTAAATCTCGCTAGTACTTAACCAGTATGGCTTTACTAGGCCCTTACTAGTATAATCGAATTAGGGTTAGTTAACAATGCTGTCTTGGTTGCCGTCTGAGGGCTTTTGGTGCGAAAACATAGGACGGTCGATTTAAGACTGGTACAGTTAGGGTTGCGATCCGTCCGAAATGTAAATCCTGATCTAACCGGATTCGGAAGATCCGGATGCTGACCGAAATTCTGAGCCGGATCCTCTATATTTTGAAGGCCTAGATTTTGACCATTCTCCGGGTTTTATATAAGAGATTTTGGAGATAATATCACGATGCATGACGTCAGGCGATTATAGGATTTCATTAAGCTGGTAGTGTTACATAGAGGCTTTAAATTGGCGGGCCTCCTAGTTCAAAAGCTGCTGAATTATAATTAACTCCCGTTGCAAAGCCGGGTTCTCTATATAACCCTCCCCTACTTTTACCGCCTTATCTTCCACCTCTATAAGCTCTTCAGGTGTCGCGTTTTGTCGTAGGATTCGGCTAAGGGCTCGTTCGTTAATATATATATATTGTAGCATATCAACGTGCTACGGCGTCAGCTAGGCTCAAAACTTATTCATTAGCAGCTTTAGAATACTAAAAGAACGTTCTAACGTCACTAAATTGGCAGGGCAGGAAGCTTAAATATACTCCTAAAAGACCTCCTTCCTTTCAGCATACTGCCAAACTAGAAGGCCTCTATTAAAGCAACCCTCCTTCCTCCAGAACTCGTTAAATTACTCTATTACGGCAATGTAATTAACCCTCTACTTCACGAAGAAGTAGTATAGTATATTCCTCCACTACGGCTTAGTATAATAAGGCAAATTGACGTCGCTAATGTGGCGTGGATAAAGAGGTAATAACGTAAAGGTCCTTAATCTAAGTCCTATATCGTGGTTTAAATATGCAATTAATAATATAAGCTATATTGGTATTTTTAAGAGCTTCCGGCGACTTTAAGAGTTTAATTAGATAATTCCTAATATTCCTCCAGCAAGGAATTACGTTACCTATTATGGTTCCATCAGATTCGCTTATCTTAATGGCGTTATTAATAGGCGCGAGTAATCTACATAGGAATTAAAGCCTTTGCTAAAGCCCTTATCCTATATTAAGGTATCAAGCCTCTTAATTACTAAGTCCTTTTCGTTTATATCTTTAAGAGCTATTGTTTAATTAAGAACTTCTATAGGGCTGCCTGTTTCTTATTAACGCTTCTTACTATTATAAGCTAAGTACCCTATTTAGTAATGCATAATAGAACAAAGGATGTCGCCTTACCGTTGGTTTCTATTATATATTTACGTAAAACTCTAAGTTGCTTTAGTAACGCTTAAAATACGGCAATTGTTACGGCGCTGGTGGAAACTAGTGGATTGTCGCTAATAGATATCGGTGAATATCGGTGGATATTGGTAGATTATAGCGGACAGTTATAGACAGTCGCAGATAGTTTTACACAGTTCTAGATAGTTGCCGTCACGTGACCAGAGGATTATATATAACGTCAAGCGGCGCCGCCCTCCGTCTCCTTTCCTTTCTTTGGCTTTAGATCCTCATTTATAAACTACTAATTGTATAGGCTTACGCGTCCCTCTTGCCGTATTTATGCCTTAATTAACTAAGTTACTAATATTATCTAAAGCTTAACTACCCTTTTTTTTTATAAAAAAAAAGGAACTTAAATATATCTATAGACTATAAACTAAAATAGAATATAGAATTAGACCTAAAGAATATTACTAAAACTAAAAAAATAAAAAAGAATAATAAGACCTATAGAATACGCATAGACAAAAACCCCTATAGAATTCTACTAAAAGTTACCCTAATAACTATATTATAATGTTAAGAAATATAGTAGCTAGTAAAGCAGCTATAGGACCCTTAAATACCTCTAATAGTAAAATAGTAATTAACTTAAATTTCTAGATGGAGCTTATAGTAGCTAATGCTAAAATTAAATAACTTTAAGAGCTGCTTAAAGCTAGAGAACTCCCTACGCCTAATAAGGAATTATTAGACACCTAGAGACTTACTATAGTCCTTAAGGCTCTAGCCTAATATATAGTATTAGTATTATTATAGTTTATAAAGGTTACGGACCCCCTATTACTTATAGATAGAACTAACCCTATATTTAATAATTAGAAGCTTTAATTATAGAATAATCCAAAAAGGTATTATTATAAATGGCCTCATATACGACACAAGGCTCTATAACCACAGACTCCGCCTAAAACGATGCTATCGCTGCGCACAATAGGGACACACCCAATCCACATGCGCAGCACAGGTGTGCTACGGCCACTGTGCAGGCCCCCACGATACAAGACATTGCTCAAATCAAGACTAAACAAAATGCGCAAACTGCCACCAAAGCACACACAAGGCGTGGGAGAGAGAAGACTGCATTAAATATAGGAGATGGAAGGTAAGGGCTTAACAGCTGCGGGAACAACTGCACGCTAGGTCATATAAATGGAAACAACAGGCAATAAGCTAGGGGGGCGCAGGTGCCTTTCTAGCGTTTCCTACCTTTAACACTAGGGGGCTAGGCCAGCCATCCCAAGCCTTAACGGGCCAGAAGCGACGCCGCGCGATATCACCAGACCATATAGGGACATAAGGGTCACAGGGAATACAAGGGAGAGGACGCCCTGTAGGAAGACCCTTATGGACAGCTATAGCAAGCTTAAGACCAGGACAATTAAGAATTAGACTTAACGCGGCAAACATAACATTTACAGCCGACTCTTAAAGGGCATATAGCCAACCAGTAAGAACAGGGGAAGAACCGGAGACAATAATAGATTTAGACATAGAAGCGCTAGTAAGAACACAAGATATAAAAATAGAAAGCTCTATATAAAATAAGTAGTAACTAGGGTATAAACATAAGAGACAGAAGTTCTAAATGTCCTAAAGAAAGTGGAAATAGAAGAAGCGAGGAACGAAGGAGAGGCAAAGAACCCTCGCTAGGGGTCCGCTACCTATCCATTATATAGTACAACTGCGGCAATATAAACCATCGTCTCGCAAGGCCCTTACTAGACAGCCTAGACCTAGAGAAATACCATATCCTTACTATACAAGAGCCGTATTATAATACCTATATATAATTAACATACTGCCCCTAAGGATTCTAGCTCCTATACGAACCAAAAGCAGCTACACACGTATGCTTTATAATTAGTAAGGCTATTAGCCTATCCTTGTAGTTATAGCAGGTAGTTAACCTAGATATTACAGTAATAACAATCTAGACATATAGGGGACCGGTATAAATTATTAATGTATATAACCCTAGGGTTAAAGGGGTCCCATAAATAGAGAACATTATATCGGTAATAAGCTTACTAGAAACCGAAGGCATAGAGTCTATCCTATTAGGAGATATAAACCTCCACCACCTACGGTAGGGGGGTATCCATATTGCTGCTAAATAATAGGCAGAGTGCCTACTAAGAGCTATAGATACCGGGGGCCTTAAGCTGGCTACCCCCCTAGGAGCAATTATATAGCAATAAGGCACCGCTAGAAGTACAATTAACCTTATATTTATGGACGAAGGCCTATACCAGAGACTTAAAAGGTACAAACCCAAAGAAGAATAGGCACTCGCCTTAGACTATATCCCTATCTAAATACAGCTAGATCTAGATATTAAGGCGCAACTAAATAGCAAAAGATATATAATAAGAAAGCTTAAGACAGACAGCTTCCTTAATATAGTTAAACAACAACTTTAAGACCTAGAAGAAATCCACCCGATACCAAACGAGCGAGGCTTATTAGCTACCCCTAAGGAAATTAACTAAAGACTAGAAAGGATCTAGGCAGCAATTAAAAATAGGCTAGAAGAGCACTGCCCGGTCTTAAAACTGGGCCCCTACGCGCGACACGTATAGTCCGCATAATACGCAATTCTTATCACCAGCCAACAACGAGCAAGAAGAAAATATATAAGCAGCCATAATCCTAAAGACGAGAGATAATATAAAGACACAAGAAACCAGCTAAAGAATACCCTAAAAAAAAAAGTAAAGAATAGCTGGAGACGGTTTATAAATGAGCATACTACTAACCTAAGCCTCCCCTATAATAAAGGTCTTTAGAGGATAGCGAAATAGGCAAAAAAAAAGGCGGGACGTCTAGTAGAAGACCCACACCTTCCACCCCTGCAAAGACTAGGTAAATTACTAGCTACAAGCGACAATAATAAGAAGGCAAAGATCCTTATAGAAAGATTTTTCCCTTAACCAGCTTTAGTAGACCTTAGCGATATTACAGGCAAAGCACCAGTGACTCGCCTAAGGGTTAATAGTGACATAACAACTGAAGAAATGGCTAGAACTATTAGCCGCCTTTTAAATAATATAGCACTAGGACTAGATAGGATCCCAAATAAAGCCCTAAAGACCTACGGACCACTAATAGCACCTTAGCTTATAGATGTAGCTAGAGCATACTTTATAATAGGCTACTACCCAAGACTCGGAAGAGCTATAACAACGTTTATCCTACGTAAAGAAAGTAAAGCAGACTACTTACTCCCAGGAAGCTACCGCCCTATTGCCTTAGAGAATACCCTTAGCAAGATCTTAGAAAGGGTAATAGCGGACCACATAGTAGACACGGCTAAGGAACACGCCCTACTACTATAAAGCTAAATAGGGGTAAGAAAGAACCGCTTAATACTATTAGCACTTACGCTACTCGCTGCCACCATTAAATCTGCATAGGCGATGTAAAGGGACTTTGTAGTATTAATACTCAGCCTAGATATCAGTGGCGCCTACAACAATATACCCCATAAACGTCTCCTATACATCCTTAGGGCAAAAGGCTTCCTAGAATAGATTATATAATTTGTTTAAGGGTTTACGGGTTAAAAAGAAACATTATTAGTCTTTAGCAAATACCAAAGCCCCCCTATCGCAGTTATAACAGGAATACCACAAGGATTACCCCTCTCGCCTATACTCTTCCTTTTCTTTATAAGCAACCTGCTTAACTCCTTTAAGGAAGGGGCGACTTAGGGGATAGGCTTTATTAACAATACAAACCTAATTATATACGGGCCAACAGCCGCAGAGAATTGCAGAACACTAAAGAAAGCATATAACACCTGTATAGAATAGGCAAGACGATATAGAGTTTAATTCTTACCAGAGAAATACTAGCTAATCCATTTTATAAGAAAACGCAACCAATCTGCAGATCTCTAGCATACAATTCGCATCTAAGGCTTTAGGGGTTAACTAGTTCAGGGCCTAAGAGTATTAGGAGTATAGGTAGATAGTAAGCTCTAGTAGAGCGTATATACGGCGCAAGTGGCCCGTAAGGGCTAAGCATAGTATATCGCATTATCTAGGATCGTCAATTCCACATAGGGTCTATGCTTTTAGAGGTCACGCCTACTATATATAGTAGTTATCCGGCCAACCATAACGTATAGGTCTAGTATCTAGGCCATTAGAGAATCTGAGAAAGGCCCCCTTAAATCGCTCCTTAAACCACTCTAAAAGGTCCAAATAGCCTGCCTCTAGAGTATAACAGGCGGATATAAGCAAACGGCCACAGCTCTGCTTAAGAAGGAAGCTAATATTCCCCCCCTATAACTATATATTAAAGCCGCTGTAATATAAAGGGCGCAAAAGGAACGCAACTTTAATATCATAAAGTATATTAAGATACGCCTAAATAAACTATAGAGGGACCTTAGGGCGCCTTATAGGAGAACAAACCAACAACCCTAAAGTAGGGAAGATATATTAGAGAAACAGGTAAAGAAAGCAGAAGAAGAATGGTGCTGCTTTAGGGCCCAGGCCCACATAGAGGAGGAAGGGAGACGCGTAAGAGGCTAGTAAGGATAATAGCAAGAGAGAGAAAGGAGCCAAAGTAGAGTATAAAAGAACGCCGGGAAACCATCTACCGCAATGCAATACTGGCTGGACTAACGCTAGAGAGGCGTATGGGAGTTAAAGGTACAGAGGCTGACTGAGGCTGATGAACTGGATCTGAGGATAAATGAATGAATATAAATCTATCGAATCTATCTACGACGAATATAGGCCCTTATATAGGCCTATACTTACGGAGTCATAGGTGGTTGCTTACGGACGTCATCCAAAAAGGAACCAAAGGGAATCTGCTTATGTAAGCAGGCAACGAACGTGGAGGACTCTTCCAGAACCATCGTCAGAGGCAAGAGGAACCCAAGCCGTAGCATGGTTAATGTTCCGACTGATACCGGTACATACGATGTTCCGGAACATTTCTGCCTCATTCCGGAACGAGTCGTCCTTGTTCCAGAATGAGTCGTGTATCGCTTTAATCGGCTCCATTCTGGATTGCTTGCCTCATTCCAGAAAAGAGGTTGCCTTATTCCGGAAAAGATTTAAAGCTATATTAAGATTAAAGCTATATTAAGATTTAATAGAGCTTTTTTAACTTTTTAGTAAATATATAGATTTTGGCTATTTCTTAATGATTATAAATAAGGACCAATATATAATTAAGTTAATTTTAACTATAAAATAAGTGGTTATATATCTTAGATATTATAATCTATTATTTAGTAGAGCAGAGTCGCGATCTCTAGTATAAAAATATAAGATCTTAATTTTCTAATAAGATTTTCTATTACTCTAGAGATTAAATTTTACCACCCCTAAACCACCATAATACCATTAGATTCCATCTAAACTAGGTTACACTGCGATTTATAAGTATATTTAAAGGCTTTTCCACATTATAGATATAGTCTATAAGTAGTAGAAACTAATTAGGTAGGGGGTAGTTAATCGCGTTCCCTAACACTAAAATTTATAAATTATGTAAAGCTTTAAACCTACTAAGATCTATTAAAAGCCGGGCTCTCTAATATTCTGCCGACTATAAACTAATTACCTAATTAGGTTTGGCGCGATTGCGATTTAGATTTCTCCTAGCTACGCCAATTTTACTTACTATCGTTCTCCTTTCCTTTAGCTTGCGCAGCTTCGCCAGTAGGGTTAATTAATTGCCTTCCTTATCTACTGTTGTTAATTAAGGTTATGTAGAACTTTATAGCAGAGTCCCCTTTATTTAAGAGTTAATCTAAGTACTAGCAAGCCTTCTATAAGCTCTTGCTGGAGGCTTACCCAGGAAGTCCTCCGTCGGCCAATTTGTATAAGGCTTTCCTCTATAGCAGTAAAAAGAACACTCTATATTTCCTTTTTAATAGCTACACTGTTAATTGCTACATCCTTAATTACACCTATAGTAGCTAGGCTCGCGGAAGGAGTATTAGTAGGAGGTAAGGGAGCCGCATTAGGTGCGGGCGCGGAGGACAATATTGCTATTACTAGTGTTAGATTTAAGCTGGCAGTAGAGTTAAATATATATTTAGAACTTACAGAAAAGGTGCGCATATTATAGATCTAATTAAGTCATATATAGAGGTGGTAGGTAAAGAAGGATTAATGAAAAATTTTCAAAGTTCGCGATAGCCCCTGCGCTAAGCCTAATTGGGCGATTATTAAGTAAAATCAACACCATAAAGGAGCTCACGAGAGCTTACAAGAGCTCTGTAAAATGCCTTACGCTTCATTGTAAAATATTATTCGACCACCAAATATACACTTATTAAGTAGATCTTTTGGCGACGTTATATAGGCGTAGTTAGCGTAATTTAAGGTTATTCTAGACCCTATGCAATAACTATTTACTAATTAAATCTAGAAACGAAGAAAAATAAAGGCATAAAATACATCTATTTTAAAGAACTTCACAACTCGTAGTATACGTGTGGCCGTTAGCAAGCCTCTACCTACTATACTACCTAGTAATTAGCCTAACCTTTAAAGATCTTTTCCGGAATAAGGCAAGCAATCTGGAATGGAGCCGATCAAAGCAATACACGACTCATTCTGGAACAAGGATAACTCGTTCCGGAATGAGGCAGAAATGTTCCGGAACATCGTATATACCGGTATCAGTCGGAACAGTTAACGCCATAGGGGGTAGACACCCTAGGGCTCCGAGAAGGCCTAACAAAGGTAGAAAATATAATGGCAATGCTCTTAAGAACAGGAATAATAGGACTAAAAGACTGGCTCTACTGGGTGGGTGTCCTAGTAGGTAGCCCGAGATGCGAATGTGGCTGGCCAAGACAGACACCAAAACACGTAATACTGTTATGCCCCTTATGCACTAACCAAAAAGTAATGCTCTTAGTAGCTGGTACAGAGAACTATAAGACACTGCTTTTAATATAAAAAGGCCTTAAGGCGGTTACCCAGTGGCTTATTAGCCAAAATGTACTAAACTAGTTCTGGGTCGTAAAGGAAATAACAATAGAGGGCGGGGGGGCGAGCAACGGGCGCCCCCTGATGACTCTATAGTAGTAAAGTAAAGTATGCGATACTAGCGCGTCCGTAGGCTAGTTACGGCAGCAGTGGTTCCCAAGGAGGTCAAAAAGTAAGGTAGTAGAAGCACCATAGGTGACTCGCAGGCGCCTCGCAGGCGCCTCGCAGGCGAGTCCCAAGAGGCGGGGAGATAGATCACGGGGTTTTCTCAAGTTAAGTCTTTCTTAAGTTGAGTTTTCTCCCCACATGTAAATAAGGAGTAGTCCGCGTGGGCCCAATAGGGATCCGAATCAAACGTTAAGCAATGAATTATTATTAATTATAGAATAAGCTTAAAGTTAATACGGACTACTTCCCTACTACTTAGGCTAAAATAGCCTATATCTTTAGCCGTACTGGCGGGGATATATAGATGTACCTACGTCTATAGTATATATAGGACTTAGTAAATCCCTTCCTCTTTAAAGAAGAGATAATTATTTACCTATTTTCTATCTATAAGGACCCCTTTAAAGTATAAAACGCCTAACTTAATTATAAAGCCTAAATATAAAAACAATAGAGACCTTCTTAGCCTTTTAGACCCGCTTTCTATATCTAACCAGCTAGGCTTAAATTCCTTAAAAAGATTTAATGCTAGACCTATTTAATAAGCTTACCCTAGACCTATAGCAAGCTATACTGCTAGTTTTTACTACTATATAGACGCTAAAGGAACTTATAGATTAGTACTTAGCTATTAACTAAGGCCTCTACTATATTAAGGTATACGCTAAATGGTATAAAGCTAAAAACCCTTTAAATTAGACTATAAGTAATAAAAAAACGGCCTATAATGCCTTAGTATAATTAGCAACCTCTATAGCACTACCTATATAGCCTACTATAACGGGACTAGCCCAGTTATAGTAGGAATGTCTTAGTAAAACACTCAATAGATAAATTTCGACACTTTGACCAAATTCTACTAGATTAATTAAATTCTACTAAAGTCCATTAAAGACCGCGTGTGTATATGCGCACGCATTAACCACTAAGCCCCTAACTATTTAATTATATAATTTTCTTATTATTCCTTTCTCTTCTTTACGTAATATCTTATTCTTAGTAAGAACTATATACCCTTAGATTTAAATAGAATTTATATTATTCCTTTAATCTTCCCTAAAATCTCTTCGCGCCCTTATATTATATTATATTAAAATAACTAACGTATTCCACCATTGAGCTGCCTAACCCATCGAACTGCCTAAAATATGCCAAGCCCTTACTATTTATTCTACATCCTTTATGCCTTAACCACCTAACGCGTTATTACTTGAACATGAAGGGAGACTTTGGCTTGCCCTCTAAGCCTATTAATCTAGTTAATTCCGAAGCCATTGGGCTGCTGCTGAGGCCTTTAACGTTAAACGCCGGATCCTTAATCTACGCGTAAGAGGAGTACCTTTCCGCGCTAATACTACCCCTAACCGCCTTAAGCTTACGCGCACTAAAGAGCAAACGATTGTCCAATATATCCTCGACCTCGATTCGCGAGGATTCCCCCCCCAGCTGTGTGAGGTAGTAGATATGGCTAATAAACTATTGGGTGTGCGTGGTGGTGAGCTTATAGGGAAGCACTGGGCTAAGCGCTTTATAACGCGTTTAGACGCGCTTAAGATGGCCTTTAATTAAGCTAAGGATAGGCAGAGGATACTACAGAAAGATCCTAAGGTGATTAACGCGTGGTTTAAGCTAGTGGAGGAGACTAAAGCTAAGTATGGCGTCCACGACGACGATATATACAACTTTAACGAGACTGGGTTCCAGATAGGCGTCATTAGGTTAATAAAAGTCGTCACTGGTTCTGAGAGACGTATAAGGCCTACTTTCACCTAGCTAGGCGATCGCGAATGGGTTACGGTTATCTAGAGTATCTGCGCCGCAGGACATGTAACCCTACTATTTATTATCTATAAAGGGCGCGTCCACATCTCTGCGTGGTATAAGGAGACGTTAATACCGCGTAATTGGAAGCTATTAGTCTCTAAGAATGGCTGGATAAACAACGCACTTGGTCTTAAGTGGTTAAAGCACTCTAACGCGTATACAAAGGCGCGTTAGGTAGGGGTATATAGGCTACTTATTCTAGATGGGCATAAGAGCCATCTTAACTAGGAATTTAAGGACTACTACCTCGAGAATAAGATCCTAACGCTTTGTATGCCGCCCTATTTGTTGCATATACTTTAGCCGCTTGATATAGTCTGCTTCTCGCTGTTAAAGCTTAAGTACTCCTAGCGCGTTTGGGACTTGGCACAGAAGCGCATCTTCTATATTAATAAGGAAGGCTTCCTGCTAGCCTTTAGGGATGCGTTTTTTAACGTATTTATAATAGAGAACTGTTAAAAGGCCTTTGAGGTGTCAGGACTAGTCCCTATTAACGCGTAGGTAGTGTTAGATCGCCTTAAAGTGCGGCTGCGTACCCCACCAGCACCCCTCCTCTAAGAGACGCTGTGGCAGTCAAAGACACCAAGCAATATACGTGAGTTTGGATCCCAATCTAAGCTTATACGCGAGCCCTTTACTTAGTCACCTACTACAGCGCAGGCAGGCTTCTCTTAGCTTATAAAAGGCGCTAAACTTATACTACACTAAAACGCTCTACTTGTTGCCCGCAATTATAAGCTTAAAAAGTAATTAGCAGTAATAATTAAGCGCAAATCGCGTAAAAGAAAGTAAATCCAGTAAGGTGGTATAATGGAGTATAGGACTGCAGCAGCGCAGGTAGCTGCTGAGGCTTTTGCAGCACTCCAACCATTAAAGAAGGCTTATAGTGGTGGTGATTAAGAAAGAGCTTAACTAGCTTTACGGCGCTGTGGGAACTACAGCGGGACTAGGCATAACACTTAAATATATAAAAAGGATATAGAGATATCTTCTAAATCTAATGTAAGCACAACGTACGCAGGCTCCTTATTTAATAGCGATGAAATTGAAGATGCGTAACATGAGTTAGTGCTGCCAAGCTTTTTTAGGCAGTTCGATAGGTTGGGTAGCTCAATGGTGGAATACGTTACTATTAAAATAGTAAATAAACTTAAACCCCTTGCGTTAACTATAAGCATTATAGCCCTAGTTAGGGAATAGTTAATTATAATATAATAGTCCTTTATAGATGCTTTGGCCTAATAGTAAGTAATATTAGAAGCCTAGTACTAGTAATTAATAGGAGTAATTTACGAAGAACCCTATAACCTTAAAGCACTTATATTAAAGACCCTAATAGTAATACCTATAAATTAAATTAAAATAACTATATATAAACCCTAAACTAGTAACGGTAGCTTAACCTATACCTATAATAAACCTAGTACCTACTATAAAATCTAAAAAGCTCCTTAACCCTTTAATATTTAATAAAAACTAAAATAACCTACGCCCCTTTATAACTCAGCTCTGTTTTAAACTTTTAATAAATTATAACTAATACCCTACTAAGGCTAGCGAGATTATCTATAGAATGTCTTATTTAAGTAAAAAATACTATATAAACTATAGACCTATTCTTCTATAATAGTACTTTTATTAATTTTAAAATCTTTATTTCTCTATTAGAACAAATGTGTAATAATACTAGCCGCGAATATATAGCTATTACTAAACTTAAAAACCTATAATAATGGAACCGAGACTTTACTAGCTTCTTTTTGGAATTTTTAGGCCTTATTAGTAAACTAAATTGGAATAAAGCCGCTAGAGTGGCTGCTCTCTATTAAGCTATTTTAGATAAAATTAGAGTATAGTTAGTAGGTAGAGAACTGCTAAAGGATTTATCTAAATTTGCTATAATATATTAATAAATTAATAAGGACCTTTAATATAATAAATAAACTTATTCCCTAAAGCTAACTATATCTTATATTTAAAACTTTATAAACCTAGTATATACCCTAAAGTATAATCCGTCTCTAAAACTAAAAATCCCTATATATAACCCTATAAACCTTAATACTACTTAATCCTATATACCTTTAGGAACTAATAAATAAAGAATATAAGCTATAAATAGAAAATGCTTTAGATATAGTAAAAGGGGATATATTTAAAGAAATTACTAAACTTACCCTTTTAAAAAGGTCTAACGTAGTTCCTTTTAGTACTTAAATTATATTTATTTTATAAATTATACTTAGTTACTATAAAGCGTTTTATCTTTAGTTAATTTAGAAAACAAATTATCCTAGGGCTAAGTTGCGCCTTAAGATAAAAAGTAAAAGAGTATAAGTATCTAGGCTCTTTCGGCGCTAATATATAATATAACTCCCTTAATATACTTAGTAAAATATAAATACTTAAAAAATAGGAGAAAATATAAATTCTTATAGATAGCGGAGCTATTAGTATAGGCTTTATTAATATAAACTATGCGAAAACTTAATACTTAAATTTTAAGAAACTTAATAAGCCTTAGGGCCTATAAGGCTTCAATAGTAAGCCTTTAATATACGGCGAATTAATATACTACGCTCTTATAAAGATGTAAATAGGTAAATACCTTAAATATATTTCCCTATTTATAATACCCTTAAAGTATTATAAGGTAATACTTAGATATAGATAGCTAAAACAATACAACCCTTTAATTAGCTAGGTTAAAGAAATACTAAAATTTTATATAACCTACTGCTTATCACGGAACCCCACCATAGGGGCCTCTATAGGAGAGCCCCGTGCTCTTATATACACCTTACATACAGCTTATATTAGCTACGCGTAGGCATATTACCTCCTTACGCCCTTAACCCTTACGATTAATCGCGTAACGTCTTATAGACTCCTTAAATACATACGCTCTATAGCCACTGCCCCCGTTCTATAACATTATATTACGCCTTTTTACTACTAACGCTTAGCCTATAACTAATTCTACGTCTTTGTAATACTATAAGCGCTACTAGAAGTAGCGTATTTATAAATTACCTTACTTTAATATTCCTTACTAGCTACTATATTAAACCTAAAGAATAATCTAATACCTATATTTAACCTATAACGCCAATTAATCCTAGGAGAATTTAATTTATTAGCTCTAGCCTTAACCCCTAAGGAGATAGACATTAATAATGTTTTATCTTTTATTAACTATATAACTACGGATAAGCAAATAGAAGGGCTATTACCTATTAAAATTAAAATATAAGATGCTGAGACGTTTATAAAAATGGTAGCATAAGACCCTAATAAATACTACCGCCTTTTATAGAACTACTACCTAAAGCTTATATAAGCTAAGATGCGTACTACTTAAGATTATAATATTATCTAAGACCTATAAGCTTATAAGGCGCTCGCCAATAATATACGTTAAGAAACTAAAGATAACCTCTGCGTATCTAAACGCGACGTTTAATAGTTAAAGAAGAATAAGGTTATACTAATTGCTATAGTTACTAAAAAAGAAGGTATAATTAAATACCTATAATCTTAGCTTAATAAGTACATTTATAATAACGCTAGATACCTCTTTACTATATATAACGCTACCTAAGTCTTTATACTCCTAGTAACTTCACCTACTTAACGCTTAATAGAGGGTTAGCGTTAAGTAGCTTTACCTAATAAGAACCCTTACTAAAGCAGCAATAATAAAAGCTATAATAATCGGATCTAAACTACTACTATAGGGTTTAATCCACGCTACTTTAATCCCTTAGTCTTTTAGGGAGACTATAAGGAATATAGCTACTAGAGGATGCAAATCTATAAGAAACTAACTTAGAGTGCTTACCTTTTTCCTATAAAAGATACTAAGATTAGCTATATTATTAGACGAATAAAGGGTATACTATTTAATAGACTCTTCGCCTAATGGGAGACTAGTAGCCCTTAGAAGTGGCAGTTTTACTAAAAAGTCCTTAATAATCTTAACCTAATATACCGCGACTACGACTTACTGGCTACTAACTAAGCTAAACTATATACCCTGAAGATAAGCCCTACTAAATTATTTAATAAGTTCTATATTAAATTCTAGGAATACACTAAAGCCTTTACCTAAGACGATACTAAAGACTAGGAGGATCTTCTTAAAAAGGTTACTTATTACCTTAGTTACGCAGCCGCTAGCTATAACTATAACGATGTTTATAAGATGGTAGTAGCCCTATAAAAGATTAAATAATAACTAAATTAGATTGCTACTACTAACCTTTACTTAAAAACCTCTTTATAGAAGCCCTCTAGGCCTATTAAACCTATATATACTAAGCCATCGACGCCTACTACCTTAAGTACCACTAGAGCCAATATTAACCTCTTTATACTTACCTTTCTGTAAAAACTCCTAGACGGAAAGCGTGAGCTACTTTAGAAACTAGGATGCTGCTATAGATACTATTAAGAAGGCTATTATTATAATAACCTAAACTACTTAATGGCTAGGTTTAGTACCTACCGCCTAATACCTAACCTAATACCCTAAATACTAAATATATTGCTATATACCACTACTATATAAGATAAAGATATAGTAATAGCAGTAGAATTGGATATAGAAGCGGAAAACGCTAAGTTTTAGACCTAAGTTATAGGTTAGGACGCCCTAATAATAGAGGGATCTATATATTAGCCTACTTAATAGATAACTTAGTAAAGATAAATAGACAGAAATAGATAGTTTTACCTATAATAGGAACTACTGCTAAAAAATAATATAAAAGCCGTTCTATAGTTAACTATAAAGCTACTAACTAATTTATAGACATCTAACTTATATATACTTATAGCTTACCTACCTTACCCCTTACTAAAGCCTACGCCTTATAACTTACTAACGGTAGTTATACCGTATAGAAGATTAAGTTATAATAGATCGTTATTAGTAAGCTTAATAGCCTTATTAATTAGCTAATCTACCGTCTACTTTATACTAACTGTTTATTTAAATAAGACTTCTAACTTAATATAAAAGGCGCTAGAGCTAGGTATACTTATATAGAGGTTTTATACTTATTACTTTCTAATATTTATTAACTTGTTAGTTACTAAATTAAGTAAGGTACTAGCAGAAATATACAGAAGGACGCTACTATTAATAGTCTTATAGTAATCTACCTATAAGTTAATATACTATTTTCTATAGTTATTTATTACGGACGCTTTAAGTATAATATTACGACTACTTAGAGAGGAGTCGGAAGAAGCTAGTTGGTTAATTTAGGCATGGTCTAGAATAAAGCCAATAGAGCTATATAACGAGGAATAGTAACTAAGGTTACATGACATTATACGCAGTGTATGCAGTATATAAAGGGAACATACGTATAATATATATAACACGTACCTTATATATAAAGAGGATTTCTTAGGAGTACAGTTGTGTATTTAAAGGACCACAGTCCCTACCTAGATAGTTCTCTCCTTTATAGTAATTCTTAGAATATAATTAGAGTTAATTTATTGGGCAACCACCCCACTAGTTATTATTACATTATTAACTTTAACTTGTATTACCTATACACCTAGCCTATTAACGAGCCTACCGTAGTTTTTACTACAAGGTTCCGTTACACAATTACTACCTAGTTATAGTATTAAGTATAGAAAGTTGAATAACATGCCACTAAAAGCAGCCATTATAACGCTATTGACGGCGGCAACTACTTTAAGGTTAGGAGGTAACACTAGTATAGTAGATACTAACTCGCAATAACATATGACGATTAGATAGTTATAAGAAATAGTTAACTAATTAATAACTAATAATGCGGCACTGGAAGAAAGGGTTAATGGGATTAGAGCAACAAAAATTAAGGTACTATTAATTGAAAGGTACTTAGGAGAAAGATCTAAGCTTAAAGGATTTTTTATATAAATGCACTTTAAAGTTATATAAGAAGGGGCAAAGCTACTAATACCTATAGATCGAATAGCCCATGCGGGACTATTCCTATTAGGAAGGGCACTTAAATAGTTTAAGCCTTACCTTATAGAAATATAGGCGAATAGAATAACGACTACTAATTAAGAGGTGTGGTTTATATTCTTAGGCTAGGAGGGGTTTACGGAGCGACTTATATAAATATTCGGAGACCTAAAGGTAGTAACTACGGCGGAAAGAAAACTCTAAGACATTATATAGCGAACCTTAGTAATTAAGTATATAACGCAGTTTTAGACGCTAGCTATATAAGTTAAGTAGAATAATAGGGCGCTTATGGCATAGTATAAATAGGGACTTAAGGCTAAAGTCTAGGACGCGATTATCCTAATAGAAGATACGGACACCCTATAGGAGTTAATAGATTAAGCAATTAAGATTAATAATTGGATCTACTAAATGGAATAGGCTAAGAGAGGTTAAGATAGAGTTTTATAGTTGTATAAGGCGTAGAGTATATAACGACTAAAGCCAAATTAGAAATTATGGTATGGCGTAGAGCTAATGGACCTAAGTAGTACTAAAGAAGCCTATAAGAGATAGAGTAAAAAACTATAAAAACCTAGAGGTTAAGGATCTAGTAATTATAGGACTAAGAAGTAGAGGCTAAACTAGGGATCTTAGCAGCAGAAGACGTTTAGGCGGACTCTATAGTAAAGTTAGTGGTTTAAAAATGGAGCTTATATAAATTGTGGGAAATAAAGTTATTTTATAAGGGATTATAAAAATAGTTAAAGTTACTATGTAATAAAGGGAACTAGACTAATAGTAGAAAACATAGATATATAAAGGGATAATAGTATACTACGAGGAATAAAGGAGTGTTTAATTAGAAGTTTCGCGTTTTGTTATAACAACGCATACTAAATTTATAAAGATGCTAAGTATAGCGTAAGCTATTGGCCATAGGAGCCAAAATCCTTAGAGTATAGGGGAATTAACGAACTATTACGTAGATCGGACATTAAAGACGACGAGTTTAATATAGGCGAAACATTTACGGACAATAAGGCAATAAAGGCAGCTTACTAAGAGCGTGTAAACCTTAAAGAAGTTATATTAGAAGCAGAGACTAAGACCGCTATAGAGCAAGGTTTAATAACGGGAATTATAACACCGTTAGATATAATATCTATCGTTTTACAAGATGAAAGGAAGAGTGTCTTATAGAGACTAAGTAAGTAGATAACTGCTAGTGCTACTTTATTACTTAATAAAGGTAAAAGGCCAAAGGCTTAAGATTCTTAAGATAAGATAAGGCATGCTTAAGGACCTATAATAGATAGAAACCGATGGAGCAGAGTAACAGCTTAGTTTAAGAATATACAAATAAGCTCAGGATAGAGTTTCCCACAGGTATAAGATTCTTAAGACGAGATATGTAAGATTTAAGACTTTTAAGATAAGATAAGAATACCTAAGCCTAGTTAGACTAAGGTAGGAGTAAAGCTTAAGATAAAAGCTAGCTTAGGATTAAGAATCCTATAGGATTAAGACTTTAACATATAAATGAGGACTATTAACAAGATTAAGAGGTAAGAAGACTTTAAGGATCTACTTATAAGATGCGAAAGAAAAGAAACCATAAAGGAATTTAGAGCAAAAATTACCTTATAGCAAAAACAAAAACTAGATAAAAGATTTAGTATACTAGGTTATATAAGGGATAGAGCACCCGTATAAAGAATTACTAATAGGCCTAGGATAGGCACACTAAGAGCTAAGTAGCTTACCGAACTAGAATAAGAAGAGGATTTAGGGATTTTAACTAGGTTTAAGGAATGATATATAAAGGGCTATTACGACGCAGTAATAAAAAAATACTTCCTTATGGATAATCCGTATACACTTAAAGGGTTGTACTAAAAGTAGTATAGATAACGATATAATAATAAGTAGGAAGATTTCTATATATAATTAGTGTTACGGACGCTTTAAGTACAATGTTATAACTACTTAGGGAAGAGTCGGAAGAAGCTAGTTAGTTAATTTAGGCACGGTCTAGGATGGAGCTAGTAGAACCATATAACGAGGAATAGTAACCAAGGTCACATAATATAATCTGTATAATCTATATAATCTATATAATCCGCGACAGAGCAAATAGAGCACACGTATATTACATATAAGAAGGATTTTATAGGAGTACAATTGTGTATTTAAGAACCCTCAGTCCCTACCTAGATAGTTCCTTCCTTATAGTAATTCTCAGAATACAATTAGAGTTAATCTATTAGGCAACCACTCCACTAGTTATTATTACGTTGTTAACTTTAACTTATATTACCTATATACTCAGCCTATTAATAAGCCCATCGTAGTTCTTACTACAAGGTTCCGTTATATAATTACTACCTAATTACAGTATTAAGTATAAAAAGTCAAACAACATGCCACTAAAAGCAGCCACCATAACGCCATTAATGGCGGCAACTACTTTAAGATTAGGTAGTAACACTAGTATAGCAGACACTAACTTATAGCAACCTATAACGGTCGGACAACTATAAGAGATAGTTAACTAGTTAACAGAAAATAATATAATGTTAGAAAATAGGATTAACGGGATAGGCGTAGTAAAGGTTAAGTTACTATTAATCGAAAGATTTTTAGGAAAGAAGTTAAAGCTTAAAGGATTCCTTATGTAAATACACTTTAAGGTTACGCAAGAGGGAGCAAAGCTAGCAATACCTATAGATTAAATAGTGTACGCAGGATTATTCTTAACAGGGAGAGCACTTAAATAGTTTAAGCCTTACCTTATAGAAATCTAAGTAAACGGAATAACAACTACTAATCAGGAGGTACAATTTATATTCTTAAGCTAGAATGGATTTGTAGAATGACTTACGCAAATATTTAGAAACCTAGAGGCAGTAACTACAGTAGAAAGAAAACTCTAAGACATTACGCAACAAACCTTAGCAATTAAGTATATAACGCAGTTCCAGATATTAGCGACGTAAGTAGAGTGGAATAATAGGGCGCTTATAGCACAGTATAAATAGGGACTTAAGGCTAAAGTCTAGGATGTAATTAAGATTAACAATTAGATCTACTAAAGGGAATAGGCTAAAAGAGGCTAGGATAGAGTTCTACAGTTATATAAGGCGTAGAGTACGCAACGACTAAAGCTAAGTCAAAAACTATAGTATGGCGCAAAGCTAATGGACCTAAGTAGTACTAAAGAAGCCTATAAGAGATGGAGTAAACGACTATAGAAACCCAGAGGATAAGGATTAAGTAATTAGAGGTCTAAAGAGCAGAGGCCAAACTAGGGATCTTAGTAGCAGAAGACGTTTAGGCGGACTTTATAGCAAGAAAAATAGTTTAAAGAAGGAGCTTACATAAATTGCGGAAAACAGGGTCATTATATTAAAGACTGTAAAAGTAGGCAGAGTTACTACGTAGTAAAAGTGATAAGACCAGTAGCAGACAATATATATATATAAAGGGACGACAATATACTATAAGGAACAAAAGAATGTTCAATTAAAAGTTTTGCGTTTTGTTACAATAACATATACCGAATTTATAAGGACGCTAAGTACGGCGTAAGCTATTAGCTATAAGAGCCATATTTATTAAAATATTAAGAAACTAATAAACCAGTTCGCAGATCGGACATTAAAGACGATAAATTTAATATAGGCAAAATATTCTATAACGATAAGGCAATAGAAGCAGTTTACTAGAAACACGTAGCTATTAAAGATATTATATAAGAGGTAGAGGATAATTCCACTATAGAATAGGGAACATTAGTAGGGATTAAGACCCCACTAGATATAATATCTATTGCTTCGTAAAACGCAAGAGAAGTAGGATAGTAAGCCACTTTGGCACTCAATAAAGGCAAAAGGCCAAAAGCTTAAGACTCTTAAGATAAGATGCGAGACGACTAAGATTCTTAAGACAAGATAAGGCAAGCTTAAGGACCCACAACAGATAATAACCGATAGAGCAGAGCAATAGCTTAGTTTAGTAATATATAAATAAGCTTAGGACGAAGTTTCCTAAAGGTATAAGACTCTTAAGATAAGATAAGTAAGATTTAAGACTCTTAAGATGAGATAAGAACACTAAATAAGCCTAGTTAGACTAAGGCTAGAGCAAAGCTTAAGACAGAAGTAAGCTTAGGATTAAAGAATCTAAGAAACTAAAGATTTAGAGTATAAATAAGAGAATCCACAAGTAAGAGGCAAGAGGCTTCTTTATAGATTAGAGAATCTACAGCGTAAACAGCGACTGGACTAGGAGACAGATATATAGACCCAGAAGACTTACTAGAAGAATATAGTATTCAGCCTAAAGATCGAAAAGTTAATACTAAGATTAAGAAGCAAGATGACTTTAAGGATTAGTCTATAAGACGCAAACCAAAAGAAACCATGGAAGAGTTTAGGTAAAGAATTATCGCATAGCAAAAACAGAAACTAGATAAAAGATCTAGCATATTAGGACGTATAAGGGACAGAGCGCTAGTATAAAAAATCACCAATAGGCCTAGGGCAGGCATACTAAGAGCTAAGTAGCTTACCGAACTAGAAAATGAAGAGGATTTAAGAATTCCTACTAGGTTTAAAGAACGATATATAAAAGGCTATTATAACGCAGTAATAAGAAGATACTTCCTTACGGATAAGCTGTATACACTCCAGCAACTATACTAAAAGTGGTATAGGCAGCGACACAACGACGAGTGGGAAGATTTCTATATATAGTTAGATAAAAAAAGTTATCCAAAACCACCCAATTATAGAGAAGGCGATAAGTTATATTAAAGGAGCCTTAATTATAACGTTAAAGGATCTAAAGGAACGATTAGAGGACTAGAGAAGTAAGAGACGTATCTTAATACCTATAAATAAAGTTATAACGTTTAGATTAGTATAATAAAGGTTTAAACTTAAAGATAAAGACAAGTTTAGAGTTAATCTAAAGCACCTAGCACACTATACGCTATTATAGATTATATACGTGGATAATATATATAAGATATATAAGAATCCAAAGGAAAAGAATTGGAAATACTTTATAAGAATATACTAGATAACAAATAAGCGATAGTATAGGAATACTAAATATATATATAGATAGCATCCAGCAGAAGTCCAAGAGGAAGGAAATTTAATACTTTAGCCAGGAAGATTCCTTACGGAAGAATGCTTAGATAGATAATAGTAGTAGAAATACCTAGAAAACATATATCTATAGTATATTAAAGATAAAAAGTAAACTAGGCATTAGCCAAAGAGCGAGCCAAGTGCAATAGGATTAAATAGCTAATAGTTAGGAAAAGTAGAGGCCCACGGGACTAAAGGGAGCCAGTAGTAAAGCCTTAGACCCTTAAAGGAATTTAAAGACAACACCTAAATTTATAAGTTAAATAGTAAGATTAGCAGTTCGAAGTGCTAATAGATAGTGGAGTAACGCGAAACTATATCTTACTAGTAGCAGTTAAGAGAATAGGTTTACCTTATAGATAGAAGGAGCAACTTTACCTATTAGTTACAATTTTAGGAGATCCAATAGCCTACGGAGGAGGGATCATTAACCTTAAAATAGGACCTATTTAAATAACCATTAAAGGAAGACGAATCGAGATGTCTTTTAATATCCTACCATTAGGACGGGATAAGGCAGTATTAGGTATGCCTTAATTATAGGAATATAATCCGAAGATCAATTAGATTATAGGTTAGGTTAATATTAGAGATACTTAACGCCGTAAAATATAATAGTAAACTAAGTTAGTATAGTACTAAGTTAGAGCGATATATAAAAAGACTAAGTAAGGCTTAAGTTATATACTAAAGAGATACTATAAGTATAGTAAGAAACTATAGTTACCGGAAAGTAAAAAGCTATTAAAGTATATAATATAGGACCATAAAATAGAATTAGAACTAGGAACAAGTTTAAAGTTTTTTCTAATCTATAAGCTTACTAAAGAAAAAGGTAGAGCACTTAAAGAGTTTATCCAAGAAAATCTATAAAAGGGATATATTAGACTATCGTAGTTATTAGCGGGATATCCAGTACTATTTATACTAAAGAAGAATGGCAAACTAAGGCTATATATTGACTATAAACAGTTAAATAGCATTACTAAAAAGAATAGGTATCCTTTACCCTTAATTAGCGAAATCTAAGACAGGATAGGTAACATATAAATCTTTACAAAGATAGACCTAAGATAGGCGTACCATTAGATTAGAATTAAGGAAGGCAACGAATAAAAGGCAGCCTTTAGGTTAAAGGAAGGACTATATAAACCATTAGTTATACAATTCGGGCTTATAAACGCACTAGCAATGTTCTAAAAGCGTATTAATAATATATTAGGAGAATACTTAGATAAATTTATTATAGTATACCTTAACAATATTATCATCTACTTAATAACTAAGGAAGAATATAGGGAACACATTAAATAGGTTTTAAAGAGACTATAAGAAGAACAGATGCTAGTAGCAATTAAGAAATACAAGTTCTTTACTAGGAAGACTAATTTTGTCAGATTTATTATTAAACTAGGCTAACTTAGTATAGATCTAAAGAAGATTAAGGCTATAGTAAATTGGTAAAAACTAAAGAATATTATATAGTTAAGATCGTTCCTAGGGTTTTACAATTACTGTAAAAGGTTTATAGCGCAATAGTTAAAGAATATTAAGCCATTCACGCAATTAATAAAGAAAGAAGAACTATAGGTATAGGGAGAGGAACAACGAGAACTGTTTAAAAAAGTCAAAGAATTGTTTACCTAAGAGCCAGTTCTTAAGATCTATTAACTAGGACTAGATACAGTTATAAAAACGGATACATTAGACTATACACTAGGGGTATACTTTATATAAAAACACTAAAATAGATAGCACCTAGTAGCATACTATAGTCGGAAGATAACACCACTAGAGTTAAACTATAACATCTATAACAAGGAGTTATTAGGTATAGTTACAGCACTAAAAAAATAGAGAGCATTCTTATAAGGCATAGAGAAACTATTTATAGTTAAGACGGATTATAAGAACCTAATAGGATTCCTAATAATAAAGGAACTTAACCAAAGATAGGTTAGATAGGTAGAGATACTTATAGAATACCATTTTAAGATTTAGTATACTAAGGGTACAGACAATACACGAGCAGACGCTCTAAGTTAAAAGGCTAAACTACAAAACAATAAGAAGCTATTAGGGCTTTACTACAAAAAGACATAAACAGATTAATTAGGTATAATTATCTAAAAATCGCAGCAATACAGGAAGATAAAGAACTAAAGAAAGTCTACAAGACACTAGAGAGCTTTTAGGTATAAAGAATTCTAAAAGCACAGCTAGAAGATCTACAGACGAATATATACAAAAATCGAGAAGTAAAGTACATCCTAAGAAGTATAGCAGAGCAATTTATAGAAGAGTTTTATAAAGGATTAACTTAAAGACATAATAGGGCCATAGGCTTAGTGTCATAACTCTAGAAGGAGTACATTATTAATAGAATCTGGAATATCGCAAGAAAAGTAACAAAGAAATATCTAGATTGCTAAAGAAATAAACTAATAAGGCATAAGCCATATATAGGGCTACAACCTATTAAAATACCAGAGAGACCATAGGAGGTCATATTATAGGACTTTATTATTAAGTTACTAAAATTAAGAGATCCTATTACCGGACAAGATTATAATATAATCTTAGTAATAGTAAACAAGCTTATAAAGTAGGGATACTTTATAGTATATACAGAAGAAATCTCAGCAAAAGATATCGCTAGAATCTATATTAAAGAAGTATTTATAAGATATAGAGCACTAAGCAAGATTATATTAGATAGAGATCTAAGATTTATAGCAATATTTTAGGAAGTATTCTTAGCGAAGTAAGGAGTTTAAGCAGCAACTTCCACTATATATTATCCGCAGATAAACGGTTAAATGGAAAGACTAAATTAAACACTAGAATAGTATCTAAGGCATTATATTAATTATACACAGAATAATTAGGTATTACTATTACCAATTATATAGTTCGCATATAATATAACACCTTAAGAAGGAATAGGCACATTACTATTTAAGGCAAATTACAGATATAAGCTAAGAACATTGTTATTACTACGGTAAGTAAAGAAAACGAGTAGCATAGCTAAAGAAAGAATAAAGACATTAATAAATCTTTATATAGACCTTATGGAATTAGTAAAGAAAGTATAAGAAAGAATAAAAAAGTACTATAATACTAAGAGATCTAAGGGACCAGATCTTAAGGAGGGAGATAAAGTATGGCTACTACATAAAATTTTTAAGAGTTAACAACTAAGTAAGAAGTTGGACCACGTTAAACTAAGACCTTTTAAAATTACGCAGAAAATTTCACCGGTTATATTTAAGTTGAACCTACTAGCTAAAATAAAGATCTACCCTATACAGCATATTATAATGCTAGAGCCAGCATATAGGAATATTAAGCCACTAATCTATAAAGTAGACACGTATAGAGGATAGGGAGAAGACAAATAGCAAGTTTTTAGAATTGTTAATTATAAGGACATTAATAATAAAACATAGTACGAGGTTAAGTAGATAGGCTACACTAAAACTACCTAAGAACTACTAGAGAATTTAAAGAACGCTATAGGAAAGGTATAGGAGTATCAGAAGAGATTAGGTCAGGCAGCATTAATAAAGAAAAATTGCTAAAGAATAAGTTACCTAAGGGGGACCTAAGAAGAGCAGTTACCAAACTACTTAGATTTATTTCCTTCTCTATTAGAAGAGAATCCGTTCTTTTATTACCAAGTTCCTGCAAACCTTATTCTATAAGTTTTTACTCTTTAAAACGAACCTTCTTATAAACCTTTTTAAGACGGATTAACTAAGCGGACGCCGCAAGATAAGACTTAAGGGCCCGTTGCTAAGTATCGGCAGCCTCCCGTTTAGCATTACAGAAATAGCGCAACTCCGCTAGAGTAATAAACAGCTTATTATTTAGCCGCGCAGCAGCAGATTAAATATAAGACCCTAAAATTAATTAATTAGGGAACTAGACGACTATTAAGAGTAATAGGTTGTATATATTTAGCATTAAAGATAGAGCGAACGTTATAGGATAAACGAATATTTACTTTAGTGCACTCTAAGTAAGAGGATAGTTGTTGCAAAGATAAACTTACCAACGTAATATAAACCAACCCCTCTTTTAAACACCGAGAATATAAAGATAGTATAATCTCACCAAGAGATAATATCGCAGCAATAGTATAAACACGACGAGCAGTTAAGGACAAAGAAATTGCTTTAGGTATAATAAGCAATAATATTAACTAAATTAATTAGACGGATATTACACCTCTAGTAAATAACTTAGAGATATTTTAAATCTTTAAGGATAAAGATAGAGAGGAGGGAGATAGTGTTATAGACGCTTTAAGTATAATATTATAACTACTTAGGGAAGAGTTAGAAGAAGCTAGTTAGTTAATTTAGGCATAGTCTAAAATAGAGCCGGTAGAACTATATAATAAGGAATAGTAACTAAGGTTATATAATATAATCTATATAATTTATATAATCTATATAATCCGCAATAAAGTAAATAGAGCACACGTATATTATATACAAGAAGGATTTTATAGAAGTACGGTTGTGTATTTAAGGACCCTCAGTCCCTACCTAGATAGTTCCTTCCTTATAGTAATTCTCAGAATATAATTAAAGTTAATCTATTAGGCAACCACTCCACTAGTTATTATTACGTTATTAACTTTAACTTACATCACCTATACACCTAGCCTATTAACGAGCCTATTGTAGTTCTTGCTATAAGGTTCCGTTACAATTAAATAAGAAAGTTATCTAGGACTACCCAATTACGGAAAAGGCTATAAGTTATATTAAAGGAGCCTTAATTATAACGTTAAAAGATCTAGAAGAGTAATTAGAGGATTAAAGAAGCAAGAGATAAATCTTAGTACCTATTGTCAGGAATGAGGCAAGCGGTCGTTACGTGATGCCGCGACACTAGCGTGGCGAGGAGTCTTAAGCTCCTCGCCCTCCCTCATTCCAATTAATAAGCTTTATTAACTAACATCACTGTAACCCTACTTAAGTAGTCGTTATTAGTAAGTCACCCTATGTAACCAACACTGATTAGTGGTTGAGTACATAGTCAACCACAGAGTAGCTAGGTTTTTAAATAGAAGAGATAGTCTCGTAT